>JAANMV010000145.1_pt1 | contig 83996 bp, 77 predicted proteins | sample 7279661 | NCBI WGS metagenome assembly JAANMV01 (sample SAMN14094540, study PRJNA606508) | bioreactor metagenome | isolation source: A lab-scale SPAN reactor treating ammonium-rich wastewater day 121 | place: Ireland: Galway | collected 2017-05-16 | reverse complement strand
CGCCGCGCTGCTCGATGCGCTGGTCACGGGGCTCACCCTCACCGGCACGCCGGACGACCTGTCGCGCATCATTGGGGAACTGCGCGTCCAGCAGCAGGCGGGCGTCACGGAGATCGCCCTGCGCCTCTACGGGGAGCCGGAGGCCGCCATGCGGCGGGTCGCGGAATGCGTGGTGCCGGCGCTCGATCAAACCGGGTAGAGTAGCCGCCCGAATCACTCCCCAGGACATTCCCCCATGGCTGCCGACAAACCCACCACCATCGTTGCCGCCATGCTGCTCGGTTGCGTCGGCGTGTTCGCCATCATGGCGGGGCCGATCATGACCGAGGCGCTGGTGGGCGCGCTCGGCTTCGCCCCGGACGCGGCCGGCCAGATCTTCGCGGTGGAGGCGCTGGGCACCGCACTGGCCCCGCTCGCGGCGGCGTTGTGGCTCAGCCGGGTGTCCTGGCGTCTGGCGGCCGTCGTGGCCCTGCTGGTCGTGGCCGCCGGCAACCTGGTGTCCAGTTACCAGACCGACGTGGGCACCCTCACGGCGCTGCGCTTCGTGGTGGGCTTTCTGGGCCAGGGCACGGCTTTCGTCCTGGCCATCAGCATCATCAGCGGCACCAGCCAGAAGGACCGGAATTTCGCCTTCCTGATCGCCGCCCAGGTCGTGCTGGGCGTGGTGTTCTTCCTCACGCTGCCCCTGCCTGCCGACGCCGGTACGGGCGGCGTGCTGCTGCCGCTTGCGGCCCTTGCGCTGATCGCGCTCGCCATGGTGGGCTGGATCCCTCAGCCGTCCGGGGCTGCCGGCCACCACGCCGCAGGCCCGGCCGCCGCAGGCTCGGCCGGGCTCTCGGTGATGGCGCTCGGCGCCATGCTGGTCTGGTGCACCGGACTCGGCGCCATCTGGGCTTTCGTCAAGCTGATTGGCGGGGCTGCCGGTATCGACTCGGCGGACGTGGGCATCGCGCTCGGCATCTCCACCGGCGTGGCAACCACCGGCGCCCTGTTTGCCTCGTGGCTGGCCGATCGCGTGGGCCGGATCATCCCGGTGACCGTGGCGCTGCTGGTCCAGGTGGCGATGATCTCGCTGCTGCAGGGCGAGATGAGCTTCGTCCAGTTCCTGGTCACGGCCGCCGTGTTCCAGATCTTCTGGAACCTGAACGGTCCCTACATGATGGGCACCATCGCGCTCAGCGACTCAACGGGCAAGATCAGCGTGCTGATCCCGACGGCCCAGATCGGCGGGTTTTTCCTCGGTCCCCTCATTGCCGGCCGGCTGCTGACCGGGGACGGTTTCGGCCCGGCCAACACCGTGGCCATCGTCTGCTGCCTGCTGGCGCTCGTGATCTTCATTCCCACGGCGCTGCGCCTGAACAGGCGCCTCGCGGGCGGCTGAGCGCCGGGCGCGGCGCTCCCGCCTGCCCGTCCGGCTAGCGCTTCCGGGCAGGCGTCCTGCCGGGTCTCGCTGCGGCTTTTTTCGCTGCCTTCCGGGGGGCCTTCCGGCCACCCGCTGCCGAACGTGCCGGCCGGCCCGACTTCTCCGCCAGGTATTCGTCCCGCACCATCTCGATATCGATCATCAGGGACGCCGTCATCCGGACGGCCTCGATGTACTCGTCCAGTACCGGGTCCGTGAGGGGCAGGATGCCGCCGCGGCCCCGGCTGGCCGTGACCTGCTTCCAGAGCTTCTGCTGCCGCTTCTGCGCGGAGACGGTGGCATTGTCGACGTAGGCCAGGTGCTTCTCGATCAGGGTCGGCATGCGCTATCTCCTCGATGGACCGGCTGCGGGACGATAAGTGCCAGCCTGCCACATTTCAACAGCCGGGCAACCGGGCGACTGGCGATTGCGCGGGCGGCGCCGGCGGCAGCGCCCCGCTCATCTTGACTTCGGGGCAATTTGAAATATCTTTCGCACCGTGCCGACCGGGCCACAGGATCCCGCCAGATGAGCAAGCGCGACGCTGATTCGCCGGACTACCAGTGGGAAGCCACCGACGAGACCACCGAGGCGGAGGAGCCGGCGGGGGAATTCAGCGGCACTGCAGCCGCCCCGGCGGCCCGGCCCGGATTTCACCTGCAGGCGGCGCGCAAGATCGAGGAAGCGCGGGAGCGCCGCCAGCTGCGCAAGGCCATCGAGGACTTCGACGACTACGACTTCTGACGCGCCGTTCAGGCAGGCCCATCTGCCAGAACGAAACCGGTCAGCACACCAAGCGCCGCCAGCTGCGGCAGCACCTGGCCCGGATCAGCGGTCGGGTCCGCATCAGCCACCCCGGCAAGCACGGTGCCGAGGCCGGCGCCCGTACTGATCGCCGACAGCGCCACCCAGGCTGCAGCGTCCAGCCGGCGGAGCTCGATGCCCAGACCTGCCCGGCGCACCAGCAGCCGCTCGCCGGCACCACTGGCGGGCAGCGCGGGCACACCGCCCGCCTGCAGCACCTGCCAGGCCGCAAACACCGGGTGCGTGGTGGCCAGCAGCCGCACGGCCGGATGCAGCTGGAAGCAGAGTTCGGCGTAGCGATCGGCCGGAACCGCAGCCAGGGCCTGCAGATCAAGCGACGCGGGGCTGTCGGCCGCGACCAGCACCTCCTGGATCGCCCACTCGAGGCGGGCTACCGAGACCAGCGCCTCATCCGGTGAGCCGGTGACGGTGGCAGCCAGGAACTCCCCGAGCCGTGCGCCGTTGTACAGCACGTTGCCGGCAAGCGGCGGGCAGTGGCGCTGGTAGGCCCAGGCCATCTGCCGGAACTCTGCAGCCCCCATGCACGCCTCGAGCAGCGGGAAGGCGACGGCCAGCGCGTCTGCAAAATTCTGCCGCGCGTTGCGCCGGTAGACGGCAAGGCGCGCGGCCCGGTCGCCGGCGCCTGCCGCCTCGACGGGCAATTCGGCATGCGACGCCTGGCCGAGCAGCGTGGCCACGAACTGGCGCTGGAGTTCAGCCAGCGAGCCGGTCGGCATGACGCGCCTCCTCGAGCAGCCGGGTGAGCGGTGGCAGATCGGCGTCCCATTCGATCAGGGTTGGCACGGGGCCGATCTGGCGCAGGGCCTCGCCGTACAGCGCCCACACCGGCGCGCAGACCGGCGCATCGTGGGTATCGATGAGCAGCGTATCGGCCACCGAGTGGCCCGCCAGGTGAATCTCGCCGACCAGTTCCCCGGGAATGGCCCGCAGGTATTCCAGCGCATCGAAACGGTGGTTGTGGGCATTGACGTAGATGTTGTTCACGTCGAGCAGCAGGCCGCAGCCCGCCCGGCGGGCCAGCTCGGTGACAAAGGTCCACTCGGGCATCTCCGCGCCAGGGAACGTGAAATAACTGGATACGTTCTCGACCAGGATCCGGCGACCCAGGTAATCCTGCACCTCGCTCACCCGGCTCACCAGATGGCCGAGCGACTCACCCGTCAGCGGCAGCGGCAGCAGGTCGTTCACGTAGAGCCCGCCGGCCGAACTGAAGGACACGTGCTCCGACACCAGCGCGGGATCGTAGTCCCTGATCAGCCGCTTCAGGCTCGCCAGGTGCGCGCGGTTGAGCGGGTCGGTGCTGCCGAGCGAGAGGCCGACGCCGTGCAGGCTGAGCCCGTAGTCCTGCCGGACGGCCTCCAGCACCTCTGTCTGCCGGCCACCGGCGGCAAAGAAGTTCTCGCTGTGCACTTCGACCCACGGAACAGCCGGGCGCGTCGCCAGGAACTCCCGGTGATGAGCCGCACGCAGGCCGATGCCGCAGCGGGCCGGGATCGGCCGGCCGCATCCGTCATGGCGCACGACGTCCTGCAAAGGTCCAGGCTCCATCGATGAGAGACGATGGACTCATTATCCCCCGTGCAGGGCGGAAATCAGCCGGCGGCTCAATGGCCCGCCTGCCGGTTGATGTCTTCTGCCGGCACCTGCTCCACCTCGACGTAGACCACCGGGATGTGCTTGCGCTCCGCGTAGGCTTCGGCCAGCCGGGTGGCCAGCTCCGGTTCCATGGGCGTCTCGCTGACCAGCGTCCGGAAGTGCCAGGTGTCGGCGCGGTAACTGCCGCCAAACACCCGCTCGATGGTGGCGAAGGCCTCCGGGAAACCGTGCCGGCGCTGGCAGTAGACGCGCAGGAAATCGCCGCCCTCGTGGGTGGGATCCTGATCGTGGATGATCTGTACCGTCATGGCCCGGACCTCCTGGCAGGGGTTCAGGACCCGTGTGGGCCTGACCCCGGGGATACGCAGCAAGGGTCGTGCCAGTTGCCGGGTATCGCGCACCCGGGCCGCGCGGCCACCCTTATGTAAAGGCACAGGGCCAAAAATCGTCAGGATCTGACCGGCACGCGCCGGCCTGCCCCCAGGGGTCCGGACGGGCGCTTGTTGCCCGCGATGCCGCTCGTTATGCTGTATTGCACCTGCCGCCGCCCCACCCGTCTCCGGGACCGCCCAGGCCAGAAACAGCCCCACGAAGAAGCTGTAGCGCAAGGGAGAAGGCCATGGCCCGCTTCGCCACTGTCATCCTCACCGCCGGAATCGCCACGGCCTCGACCTGTGCCGCCGCCTCGACGGTGACCACGCTCAGCGCCGATTTCGAGGCACCGGCATTTACGGTTGGCAATATCAGCAACGACCCGAACGCCACCGGCCAGGGCGGCTGGGGCGGCTACAACGCCGTGATCGACGCCGGTCAGCTGGTGCGGGCGCGCATCGTCGACGACAGGGCGTTCAGCGGCACCCAGTCGCTGCGCACGACGGCTGACACCCGCGTGATCTCCAAGGCGCTCGATGCCGCGGGCACGGCGCCCTACAACCCGGCTAGCGGCGGCGAGTATCCGTTTCACAGCGGCGGCTTCACGCTCTATCCCACCTACGACTGGTGGGTACAGGCGCGCGTGTGGATCAGTCCCGGCGCGGCCGTGCGGTTCACGCTCCTGAACGGGCTCGGCGGCTGCCCGCTGATCGACATCGGCAACATGGGCGCCGGTAACGATGCCGGGGAACCCTATGCCAACACCTGCCTTGCGAACTCCGGCGACCAGGTCAACCTCGGCCCGGCCGCCTGGGGCCAGTGGCTGCTGCTGGAGATGGTGCACACCTCGGCCATGAATTCGGTCAACGGCTGGTTCATGGAGTTCCGCATCACCGGGGACGGCATCGACCGCACGATCCCGCTTGCCCCGTTCTCCGGACCCGGCTCCGGAAACCCCGCTTACGTGGGTCTGGCCGGCGACGCCTGGTGGGACGATGTGCGCGCCGGCTATGGCGACGCGCCCGCGGTCGTGCCGCTGCCCGGTGCCGCCGGGCTGCTGGTCTCGGCCCTGGGGGTACTGCTGCGCTTCAGAAAGGCTGACGCTTCCGAAGCCGGGCTGACGCCGCGGCTCAGGACCTGACCGGGATACGCACCGGCTGACCCGCGTCGCTCCGGACGCGCTCACCGGCGGCGAAGCCCGCGCCGGTGCCGAGTCCCCGGCGCCGCGCCTCGAAGGCGGACAGGACCGGGTCACCGGGCCTGAGTACCCGGAGCGCCCCGCTGTGATCGGCAAGGTACAGCGGCATGCCGGTCTGTTCCACGAGGGCGGCATCCACCGCCGAGAAGTACTGTCGCCCGGGCGCGGGCCCGCCATGGGTGTGCCAGAACGCAACCACCTCGGCCCCCGCCGGGATGGCCACCCGCACGCGGATCCGGTCGCGTCCGGCCTGGCCGGGCGCGACGCTGTAGGAATAGGCGCCATCGCGCCGGAAGATGGCGCCCAGGAACTCCCGGTCCTCCCGGACCGAGCGCGCATTCACGTCACCGGTGGCCGCGATCACCGCCGCCAGCTCGCTGTCGAAGAGCGCCTCTGCCGGCGCCTGTGCGGCAGCAAAGCCCGGGGTGGCCAGTGCAAGCAGCATCGCCAGTGTCGCCCCCGTTCGTCCCGAAGTCCGCGTACCCATGCCGTCACTCCCGTGTCCGCTGATGGGCCGGAAGTGTCGGCAGCCGCCGCCCCGGAATCCCGAGGCAAGCCGGTGCAATGCCGAGGCTTCGGTGATTTATGCTTCGGCAAGCTTCGGAAAAGCTTCGGGCTTTTTAAATTCAGTCACTTGCAGCTCCTGCCGGACTGGCTCCGGATTGCCGCCGGGGGTAGAGTTGCGCCTCGTTTCGAGGCTGCTGCCATGGATCTGGACCGCGGATTTCGGCTGGACGACTGGGAGGTGTTCCCGCTGCAGGGGATCATTCAGCAGGGCGGGCACCGGGTGCACGTGGAACCCAAGGTGATGGACGTGCTCCTGTGCCTCGCGCGCCACCCCGGGGAGGTGGTCACCCGGGACCGGTTGCTGGCCGAAGTCTGGAACGGCGTGGTGGTCACGGATGACGTGGTGACCCGCTGCATTTCGGAGCTCCGGACCGTGCTGCGTGATACCGGCCGGGACCGTCGCTTCATCCGCACCGTGCCCAAGCGGGGCTACGGGCTGCTGATGCCGGTGGCGCCACTCGAGGCCGCAGCGCCGCCCGCTCAGGCGGCAGGGAGCACGCCGCCCCCGCCCGCAACCGTACCCGCGGACGAACGCCGTGCCGGCGATGCTTCAGCGCCCTCTCCCTGGGCGCCGGACCAGCTGCTCGACACCGGCCTCGCGGTCGGGCGGCGCACGGTACAGACCGTCCGCCGCATCGTGCGGTCGGCGCTCATCGGCCTCGGTGTGCTGATCGGCCTCGTGGTCCTGCTCGCCTGGCTCACCGGTGACGACAGGGGCATCAGCATCGAGGTCAGTGACGACGAAGCGGCGCTGCCGGCATCCCCGCCACCGCCCGGCACCGCAAGCCCGACGACCGGTGCGGACCGCTCCACCCCGCCCGCGCGCATCCGCTCGCTGGCGGTGCTGCCGCTGGTCAACCTGAGCGGCCGGCCCGAGGACGAGTACTTCAGTGACGGCCTCGCCGAGGATCTGCGCAACGCGCTGATCGGGGTGAGCAACCTGCGCGTGGCGGCCAGCACCTCGTCCACCGCCTTCCGCAACAAGCCGATGGACGTGCGGGAAATCGGCCGGCAGCTGAACGTGGAAGCGCTCGTCGAGGGTACCGTGCGCATCGAAGGTCCCCGGCTGCGGGTCACGACCCAGCTCACGGACGTCCGCACCGGCTACCCGGTCTGGGCCGCCAGCTTCGAGCGGCCGGTCAGCGACAAGCTCTCCCTGCAGGCAGAGGTCGCGGCGGCCATCCTCCAGCAGCTCGCCCCCTCGCTGGCGGCAACGGAACGTTCCCTCAAGGCGGCCACCGGCAATGCGGAGGCGCACGAGGCCTACCTGCTCGGTCGCTACTACTGGAACCAGCGCACGCCGGAGAGCATCGAGCGGTCCCTGACGTACTTCCAGCAGGCCGTCGGGCGCGACCCCGGGTATGCACTCGCGTGGTCGGGTCTGGCCGATGCCTGGGTGCTGTGCGCCAACTACGGCCTGCGGCCGCGCAGCGAGGCCCTGCCCCTTGCCCTCCAGAACGCCCGCAAGGCGCTGGCCCTGGATCCCGGGCTTGCCGAAGCCCATGCCTCCCTCGGCATCGCGCTCCGGGAAGGCGGCGACCTGGCGGGTGCGCGCGACGCCTTCCAGCGGGCAGTGGACCTGAAGCCCGGCTATTCGATGGCCCAGATGTGGCTGGGCACGCTGCTGCTCGCGGCGGGCGATGCCACGGCGGCCGGCCGCCACCTGGAAGCCGCCCAGCAGCTCGATCCGCTGCATCCGGCGGTGCAGGTCAATTACATCTCGTCGCTGCTGACCCGCGGGCAGCTCGAGCGGGCCCGCAGCGAGGCCGAACGCCTGCTGACCCTCGCGCCCAGCGAACAGATGCAGAACATCGCCTGGCACGTGGCCCTGGAACGGGGGCGCTATGACGAGGTCCTGGCGTCCGCAGCAGAACAGGCGCCCGCGAAGGCCCTGCGGCCCATCATGAGTGATGCCGTAGCCGAGTCACTGGTCTACCTGCAGCGCTTCGACGACGCGGCGCGCCTGATCGCCACTCGCCGGGAAGGCCTCGAGCCCAAGGTGCGGCTGTCCCTGGAATCCGGTCTGGCCGTCGCCCGCCGGGACGCCCCGGCGCTGCGCCGCCTGGCAACGGAACTCGGTACGCCCGCCGTGCTCGACAGCATCGACCTGCCCTACCGCGTCTGCATCCGCCAGTGGTCCACGCTCTGGCAGGGCATCGCGGACTTCATGGAGGGCGACTGGCCGGCTGCGGCCGGGCGCTTCCAGAGCGTGCAGGGCGACACGACGCCCACACTCTGCGAGGAAGACACGCCGGCGATCCGCGCCATCGCGCTGGCCTACGGGGTGGAGACGGCGGCCCGGCAGGGCAGCGGCGATCTCGCGGCCCTTGCGGCGGATGCCCGCCGGGAGATCGCGGGCCTGCGCGCCAGGGGCTGGAACGATGCCACCCTCAGTCATGCGGAACTTGCCATCTGCATGGCCGCCGGGAATGAGCGCTGCGCCGGGGAGCAACTGGCGGCCCTCGGCCGGGCCGGCACCCAGCCCTACGGGCGCCTGCGCAGCTCGCCCCTCTTCGACCGCCTGTGGGCACTGCCGCCCCTCCGGCAGGCCAGGCCCGGTCTCGAAGCCCCGTTCGAAGCGACCCGGAAGCGGGTCGCTGAACTGCAGCTGGCAAAACTGGGCATCCCCTGATTGCGAGAGCGTCATGTCGTGGCCGTCGGCTATCCACCGCCTGGGCGGCGCATTGAACGCCCTTCAGCCCCTCGTGCTGCTCGCCACCCGGCTGCTGGTGGCCCTGCCCTTCTGGCAGGCGGGGCTGGTCAAGATCCGGGACTGGGAGAACACGGTCTTCCTCTTCGAGGAGGAGTACCGCGTGCCGGTGCTGTCGCCAGCGCTGGCGGCACTGGCGGGCACGGCCGGGGAACTGGTCTTTCCCGTGCTCCTCGTGATCGGCCTGGGAACCCGGCTGGCCTCCATCGGTCTATCGGTGGTCAATGTCGTGGCGGTGGTGGCCTATGCCCACGTCCTGCTGCAGGCCGGCTTCGAGGCCGCTGTGGGGCAGCACCGGCTCTGGGGCTACCTGCTGCTGGTACTGATAGCATTCGGTCCCGGGGCTGTTTCCGTGGACCACTGGCTGTCGCTGAAACGCGTGTCGTCACTGCCACCCGGTCCGGCTTGAATAACTCACAGTAACTCAGGAGAGACACCATGCAGAACAAGTCCCTTGCCCTCACCGCCGCCGTCAGCGGCCTGCTGGCCCTCGGCAGCCTGGGCGTCGCCCAGGCCGGCTCCCACGCCGATGCCAAACCCGCCAAGGAGAAGTGCTACGGCGTGGCCGCAGCGGGCCAGAACGACTGCGCGGCCAACGGTCATTCCTGCGCCGGGCAGTCCAAGGTGGACAAGGATCCCACCGAGTGGAAGTACGTTCCCGGCGGCAAGTGCGAGGAAATGGGCGGCACGCTGACCGCCGGCACGACGAGCTAGGACCCGGGTCCCCGGCGCGGGACCCGGCCCGCCGGCGCGCCGCGCCGGCGGGCCTTTCTTCGTCAGGGCATCCGCAAGCGGCCACCACCCGGCGGCAGACCGCCACCGGCACCGCCGCCAAAGCCGCCGGCGTCCGGCACGATGATCGAGGACGCCTGCTCCCGGCGCATCTCCTCCAGCTTCTGCATCGTCTCCTGCAGGGCTCCGTTGGCCGCTGCCGGGAAATTCCGCACCGCCTGCTCCAGCGAGTCGCCCGGGATCTCGAAGGACAGCGGCAGCGCACCCATGCGCGACATGAGCTGTGTCTGGCCGACGTACAGCACCGGGCGGGCGGGATCGGGACGGCCGTTGGCGTCCACCGGGCTCAGGCGCTGGATGGTGCCGACGCGCCGGTCGGTAAAGATTTCCTCGAGGTAGAGGTCGCGCTCCTCCATCCTGAGCTCGAGGTCGAGGGCCTGTTCAGTCATGGGCGTCCGTCCGCGGGAAAAGGGGCCGTGAGGATAGCAGACCGGCCCCGGTCGGCCGGGATTGCTACCATGGCCGCATGCCACCGGCCCCCCATGACGCCGTGCCCGACGCCAGCCTGGCCTACCAGAACCTGTCGCCCAACGACATCCTGTCGGCCGTGGAGAGCGCGGGCCTCGCCTGCGACGGCCGGCTGCTCACCCTCAACAGTTACGAGAACCGGGTCTATCGCCTCGGCGTCGAAGACGGCCCGCCCGTGGTCGCCAAGTTCTACCGGCCGGGCCGCTGGAGCGATGCCGCGATCCTCGAGGAGCACGCCTTCACCGCGGAGCTGGCCGGGGCCGAGATCCCGGTGGCCTCCCCGCTCGCCCACGAGGGCGAGACGCTCCATCATCGCGGTGCCTTCCGCTTTGCCGTTTACCCCTGCTTCGGCGGCCGGGCCCCGGAACTCGACGACCGGAAGCTGCTGCGCCAGCTCGGGCGCTTTGTCGCGCGCATCCACCTCTGCGGCCAGCAGGCCGCCTTCAGGCACCGGCCGCGGCTCACGATCGAGGACTTCGGCGAAGACTCCCGGCGCTACCTGCTGGACGAGGGCTTCATCCCCGACGACCTCCGGCCCGCCTACGAGAGCGTCTGCGAGGCGGCACTGGACCGCATCGACTGGTGCTACGAGCGCGCCGGTGACAGCCGCGAGCTGCGCCTGCACGGGGACTTTCACCCCGGCAACGTGCTGGTGCTGGACGAGGTGCTGCACATCGTCGACTTCGACGACGCCTGCACGGGTCCTGCCGTGCAGGACCTGTGGATGTTCCTGTCCGGTGACCGGAACGAGCAGACGCCGCAGCTCGCCGAGCTGCTGGCGGGCTACAGCGAGTTCCGGGAGTTCGATGCCGCGGAGCTCAGCCTGATCGAGGCGCTGCGGACATTGCGCATCATGCACTACGCGGCCTGGCTCGCCCGGCGCTGGTCGGATCCGGCCTTCCAGGTGGCCTTCCCCTGGTTCGACAGCCGCCGCTACTGGGACGACCACGTGCTCGCCCTGCGCGAGCAGATCGCGCTGATGGATGACGAACCGCTGCGCTGGGAGCCGGCATGAGCGCGCGCATCGTGGGCAGCAGCATGCCGGAACCGTGGGTGGCCGGGGGCCAGGGGCCCGCGCTGCTGCGCCACGTCGCGCTCGTGACGCACTCCGTTCCCGAACTCGGGCCGGCGGTATCGGCCTGGACCCGGCACCTCGGCTTCCGGGTGGTGGACGAGGGCACGATCGGCGCCGACCTCAGCGCCGCCTGGGACGCCCCCGCTGCGGCGGACCGGCCCTATGCGCTGCTCGAGCCGGCCAGCGGGGCCGACTCACGGATCCGCTTCGTGGCGGGCGGGCCCCGGTCCGCCTACGGGCCGCCGCTCAGTCACGGCTGGCTCGCCACGGAGCTGCTGGCCCGCGACCCGGACGCCCTCGCCACCCGGCTCCGGGGCTCGCCCTTCACCCGGCTCGGCGGACCGGCCGACCTGTTTCCCCGGCCGAAGGCGCCGCGCGCGATGCAGATGCAGGGCCCGTCGGGCGAGCTCCTCTACTTCACCCGCCTCCTGCCCGGCGGCAGCCGCTACGGCCTGAAAGGGGCCCGCTCCGACGTGGACCGCACCTTCATCGTCACGGTGGGCGGCCCGTCGACTGACGCCCTGCACGCTTTCTACGGTGGCGTGCTCGGCCAGCGCATCCTCGACCGGATGCCCTTCATCAACGGCATCCTCGCGGCCGGCTGCAACGTGCCGCCGTCGACCGTCTTCCCGACCTCGATCGCCCGCATCCCGGGCCGCAGCTTCCTGCTGGAAATGGACGAGCTGCCGCCCGCGGTCGGCCCCCGGCCCCGGCGTCCGGGGCAGCCGCCGGACGGCATGTCCACGGTGAGCTTCAGGGTGGACGACCTTGACGCCTGCCCGGTCGGCTTCCGGGCCCCGCCCCGGCGCATCAGCGGGGCCGTGTACGGGGGCCGGCGCGTGGCGGTCATCGAGGGACCGGCCGGGGAATGGCTGGAACTGATCGAGTCGCCGCCGGCGACAGCCGGATGACCACGCCCCAGGCCCTGATCCTGCTGATCCTGGCCGCGACGGTCGGGCTGTTCGTCTGGGGCCGCTGGCGGCACGACATGGTGGCGCTGGCAGCACTGCTGGCCTGCGTGGCGGCGGGCATCGTGCCCGCGGCAGACGCCTTTGCCGGTTTCGGCCACCCGGCGGTGATCACCGTGGCCTGCGTACTGGTGCTGAGCCGGGGCCTGCAGACCTCGGGCGCCGTGGACCTGATCACCCGGCGCGTGATGCCGGCCCGTGCCGGCCCGACGCTCAGCATCGCGGTACTCACCGCGTTCGGCGCGCTGCTGTCCGCCTTCATGAACAACATCGGCGCCCTGGCCCTGCTCATGCCCGTGGCGCTGCAGGTGGCGGCCCGGCAGCAACTGCCCGCGGGCCGCGTGCTGATGCCGCTCGCCTTCGGCTCGATCCTGGGCGGCATGACCACGCTGATCGGCACCCCGCCCAACCTGATCGTGTCGGCCTTCCGCAGTTCGGCCACGGGGCAGAGTTTTTCCATGTTCGATTTCTCCGGCGTCGGACTGGCGGTAGCCGGCGCCGGCGTGCTGTTCGTGGCGCTCGCGGGCTGGCGCCTGGTGCCGTCCCGTACCGGCGCCCGCGCGGACAGCTTCGAGACCAGCGCCTACCTCACCGAGGCCCGCGTGGTCGAGGGCAGCAAGGCCGCCGGCGAGCAGCTTCGTGCGCTCGAGCAGTGGCTGGGTGACACCGATGCCCAGATCGTGGGCCTGATACGCAACGACTTCCGGATCGGCGCACCGCACCCGGCCCTGCGCATCCGGGCCGGCGACATCCTGGTGGTGGAGGCCGACTCCGAGGCCCTGCCCGCGGTGCTGACGAGCCTGGGACTCAAGCTCGAGGAGGCCGTGCCGCAGGCTGCTGCCGACGCGACCGGCCCGGCCGCAGCGGACAAGAACCCGACGGCGGAGCCGGAAGACATCGGCCTGTCGGAACTCGCCATCCTGCCCGCCTCTGGCCTGGCCGGCCGGTCGGCCACGGACATCGATCTGCGCAGCCGCTTCGGCATCAACCTGCTGGCCATCTCCCGGGAAGGACAGCGCTCCCAGAGCCGCCTGCGCACCACACCCCTGCTGGCCGGCGACGTGCTGCTGGTGCAGGGCCGGCCCGAGGCCGTGGCGGAATTCGCGGCCGAATTCGGCTGCGTGCCGCTGGCGGCGCGGGAGATCCGTCTGCCCGACCCGCGGCGGGCCCTGGGGGCAACCGCCATCCTGTTCGGTGCCGTCGCCGCGGCCGCCTTTGGCCTGCTGCCGGCGGCCATCGGCTTTGCCGCCGGCGTGCTGGTCGCCATGATCACGCGGGTGGTGCCGCCGCGCGCCGTCTATGAGGCCATCGACTGGCCGGTGATCGTGCTGCTCGGCGCGCTGATCCCGGTGGCCGGCGCGCTCGCCACCAGCGGGGCGGCCGACCTGCTCGCCCGGACGCTGGTGACCGGGGTGGCCCAGGGGCAGGTGATGCTCGCGCTCGGCATCATCCTGGTGGTGACCATGACGCTCTCCGACTTCATGAACAACGCCGCCACTGCCGCCGTCATGTGCCCGATCGCCATTGGCACGGCAGCGGGGCTTGGCGTCAGTGCCGATCCCTTCCTGATGGCGGTGGCCATCGGCGCCTCCTGCGCCTTCCTGACGCCCATCGGCCACCAGAACAACACGCTGATCCTGGGGCCGGGCGGCTTCCGCTTCGGCGACTACTGGCGGCTCGGCCTGCCGCTGGAGATACTGGTGGTGGCCGTGAGCCTGCCGATGCTGTTGCGGATCTGGCCGCCGTAGGCCTGTGGCGGAGAGACACCGGATGCTTCCAGCCCTGTTCCCTGCGCTGCTGCTGCTCCTGGTCAGCGGTGCGGCACTCGCCCGGGACAGCGCCGCGCCCGCTTCCCATGAGGCGGAGGCCCGGGCGCTGATCGCCGACCTGGACATCAGGGAAGCGGGACAGGCCGCACGGGACCTGCCCGGCTGGCAGCGACCCGCCCGCATCGTCGTGCGCGCCGATGGGGACGCCGGACTCGCGGCGTTCCGGTCCCTGGCGCCCGGCGTGCAGCTGGTGGCCGCCGCGGATGAGCAGGCTGCCCTGGCGCTGGTCGCCGATGCCGACGCCCTGATCGGCTTCTGCAATCCGGCCCTGCTCGCGGCCGGGCAGCGGCTGCGCTGGGTGCAGCTCTACACGGCCGGCACCGGCATCTGCCTGCAGACCGACGATGTGATCCGCCGGGGAATCCTGCTCACCAACATGCAGCGGATCTCCGGCCCGGGCATCGCCGAGCATGCGCTCGGCATGCTGATGGCCTTCACCCGCGGCCTCAACCTGTGGCTGCCCCGTCAGCAGGAAGCCGACTGGAACCCGGGTGTGTTCCCCCTGCGCCAGATGTGGGAGCTCGAGGGCCGCACGATGCTGATCGTCGGTCTCGGGGGCATCGGCACTGCGCTGGCGGAACGCGCCCACGGGCTCGGCATGCGCGTGATTGCAACACGGGCCTCGGACGCGGCCAGACCGGCGTTTGTCGACTACGTGGGGAAACCGGATGAGCTGCTCACCCTGGCCGCGGAAGCCGACGTGGTGGTCAACTGCGCCCCCCTGCTGCCCGCGACCACGGCGATCTTCAACCGGCAGTTCTTCGGCGCGATGAAGCGCGGCGGCTATTTCATCAATGTCGGCCGGGGCCGGAGCGTGGTGCAGGACGACCTGGTGGCGGCGCTGAAGTCCGGACAGCTTGCCGGCGCGGGCCTCGACGTGACGGAACCGGAGCCCCTGCCGCCGGACCATCCGCTCTGGCAACTGCCGAACGTGATCATCACGCCCCACATCGCCGCCATGTCCGACCGGGTCTTCGGCCGCGTGGCCCTGCTCGCCCGCGAGAACCTTCGGCGCTACGTGGCGGGCGAGCCGATGCTGTCGGTGGTGGATCCGGAACGGGGCTATTAGCTACCGCACCTTCTCCACCAGCAGCTGGTTCAGCTCGATGGTGAATCCGTCCGGGTCCCTGAGGGTGCTGATCCGCACCGGTATCACCGGCCCGCCGTCATAGCCCGGGTAGCTGGTCTCCACCGGTTCCTCGAGCACCACCACCCCCGGCACGGCCTTTGCGCGCGCGAAGGTAGCGTCCAGATCCTTCGCGTTGAAGAGCAGCACGTTGGTGCCGATGCTGAAGGCCTCCGGCACGACGGCCGGCGGCAGCTTCAGCGGCTTGCGATACTCGATGAGGCCGATGATGCCGATGTAGTCGTCGTTGGCCTGCACGAAGACCAGCCGCAGCGCGCGCTTTGCGGTTTCGTCGTCCGGGGCATCCCGGGGCGTGCGGATCAGGTTGTCGTAGACCACGCGCATCCCCAGGGCATCCCGGTAGAAGCGCAGCGAGTTCTCCATGTCCCGGACGATGAGCGTGGTGCGCCGCAGGTCGATGGGCACCCGCTCCGCCGCGGCCACCGGCGCGGCGGGGGCCGGCCCGTGCAGAAGCAGCAAAAACAGGGCGGCGACGCCGGGCAGCATCCGGGGCAGGCCTGACATAAGAGACTCCTCGCGGCTTCCAGGAAGCGACCAGTATAATGCGCCGCCTTCCAAACGAGCCCTGCCGCGCCCATGTCCCTGGTCCGCCTCGACGATGTGTCGCTCGCCTACGGTGAGCAGAAACTGCTCACCCACGTGGAGTTCGAGATCGAGCCCGGCGAACGGGTGTGCATGATCGGCCGCAACGGCACGGGCAAGACCTCGCTTTTCCGGCTGATCCTCGGCCGCGTGCAGCCGGACAGCGGCCTCATCCAGTACCGCAACGGGCTCGTGATCGCGAGCCTCGACCAGGAGCTGCCCGAGGACCTCGACAAGACCACCCGGGAGCTGGTCGCCGGGGGGCTGAACGACCTGCGCGCGCTGGTCGAGGAGTACGAGCAGCTGTCGCACCAGCAGCTGGACAAGGCGGGGCTGCGCCGCCTGGACGAGCTGCAGCACCGGATCGACGAACTCGACGGCTGGCGCATCGACCAGCGCATCGACCTGATGCTGACCGAGATGTCACTGCCCCCGGAAAAGACCATCGGCCAGCTGTCCGGCGGCTGGCGACGGCGGGCGTCACTCGCCAGGGCCCTGATCAGCAAGCCGGACCTGCTGCTGCTGGACGAGCCCACCAACCACCTCGACATCGAGACCATCCAGTGGCTGGAGAACCGCATCCGCAACTGGCCGGGCGCGGTGCTCTTCATCACCCACGACCGGGCCTTCCTCGACAAGCTCGCCACCCGCATCTGCGAACTCGACCGCGGCCGGCTGCTCTCCTTTCCGGGCGGCTACGACAATTACCTGGAGCGCAAGGAGAAGCTGCTGGAGGACGAGTCCACCGCCAACCGGCTCTTCGACAAGAAGCTCGAGGAGGAGGAGATCTGGATCCGCCAGGGCATCAAGGCGCGCCGGCACCGCAACCAGAACCGGGTGCGCCGCCTCGAAGACCTGCGCAGGGAGTACGCCGAGCGCCTGACGCCCCAGCACCGCGCGCGCATCTCCATCGAGGAGGCCGAGAAATCAGGCCGCAAGGTGATCGAGGCGCGGCACATCACCCACGGCTACGGCGACCAGGTGCTCATCCGCGACTTCTCCTGCAAGATCTCCCGCGGCGACCGCATCGGCCTGCTGGGCAACAACGGCGTCGGCAAGAGCACGCTGCTGCGCATCCTGCTCGGCGAGATCGAGCCGCAGCACGGCACCATCAAGGAGGGCACGGGTCTTTCCATCGGCTACTTCGGCCAGCTGCGGGAAAACCTCGATCCCGAGAAGTCCGTGGCCTACGTGGTGGGCAACGGCAGCGACTACGTGAAGATCAACGGCCACGAGCGGCACGTGATCGGCTACCTGAAGGGTTTCCTGTTCAGCGCCAAGCGCGCCCTGACGCCGGTCAAGGCCCTGTCCGGCGGCGAGCGCAATCGCGTGATCCTCGCGCGGCTGTTCACCCGGCCCACCAACTTCCTGATCCTGGACGAGCCCACCAACGACCTCGACGTGGAGACCCTCGAGGTGCTGGAGGACAGGCTCGACGAGTACCAGGGCACGCTGATCGTGGTCAGCCACGACCGCATGTTCCTCGATTCCGTCGTGACCAGCGTCTTCGCCTTCGAGCCCAACGGCCACGTGGAGCGCTACGTGGGCGGCTATACCGACTGGCTGCGCCAGGGCAAGACGCTGGCCGAGCACGACAACCCCAACCGCCCGGAGCCGGGCAGCACGAGCGCAGCTGCCGCGCCGGATCCGGCAGCGGCCAGGGGCAAGCCCGCCCGCCGCACCGGGGGCAAGCTCAGCTACAAGGACCAGCGCGAACTGGACGGCCTGGCGGGCAGGATTGCGGCGCTCGAAGCGGAGATCCGCGCGCTGGAGAAGCAGAGCACCGCGAAGGGCTTCTACGACCGCGCCTGGCACGAAACCGTGCCGGTGCTCGATGCGCTGCGGGCCCGACAGGCCGAGCACGAGCAGGCCACCGCCCGCTGGCTGGAGCTTGAAGAGCGCAAGGACCGCGCCTGAGCCCGGGCTGACCGTCAGCGCAGGCGCCGCACGAGCCCCCGGGTAAAGGCCGCGGTGCTGGCCGTCCCGCCCAGGTCGCCGGTGCGCAGGCCGTCCTCGTTGAGCGTGGCGCCGATGGCTGCGCGCAGGCGGGTCGCCAGCGCGGGCAACCGGCAGTGCTCCAGCATCAGCGCGGAGGCCAGCAGCAGGGCAACCGGATTGGCCACCCCCTTGCCCGCAATATCGGGCGCCGAACCGTGCACCGCCTCGAAGATCGCCGCGTCCGCGCCGATGTTCGCACCCGGCGTCATGCCGAGCCCCCCCACCAGTCCCGCGACCAGGTCGGAGAGGATGTCGCCGAACAGGTTGGTGGTGACCAGCACGTCGAACTGCCAGGGGTTCAGCACCAGCTTCATCGCGCAGGCATCGACGATCACCGTGTCCAGCGCGATGCGGTCCCGGTACTTCTGCCGCCACAGCGCGTCCCCGGTCTCGAGGAAGATCCCGGTCAGCGCCTTCATGATGTTGGCCTTGTGCACCAGCGTGACTTTCTTCCGGCCGGCGGCAATGGCGTACTCGAAGGCAAACTCCAGCAGCCGGCGGCTGCCCTGGCGCGTGTTCACGCCGGTCGCCATGGCCACCGCGTGCGGATCGCCATCGATCGGGATGTAGTGCTCGTGCCCGATGTAAAGGCCTTCGAGGTTCTCCCGGACCACCACCAGGTCGATGTTGTCGAAACGTCCGCCGGGGATCAGCGTGCGGGCCGGGCGCAGGTTGGCGTAGAGCTGGAATTCCTCCCGCAACCGCACGTTGGACGAGCGGTAACCGCCGCCGGACGGCGTCTCCAGGGGCCCCTTGAGGGCGAGACGGGTGCGCCGGATGCTGTCCAGCGTCGCCGTGGGCAGCGGATCACCCGCCGCCTGGATGCCGGCGAGGCCCGCCACCTGCCGGTCCCAGGCAAAGGGGGCGCCCAGGGCGTCGAGAACCGACACGGCGGCGTCAACGATTTCGGGGCCGATGCCGTCACCCGGGATCAGCGTGGCGGGAATAAGCTGTGGCATTGCAACAGGGATCCGGGAGCAGGTTTGACATAACTGGCGGACCCGAAAACAAGCTCGCGCCCCGACGAATCACTATGTTAAGGTCTGTCCATCGAACAAGTAAAACCAGTCTCAAACCGCCGTGGGGGAATCATGAAGAAGATGCACAAGCTGGCAGCCGTGGCTGTCATCGCCACCGCACCGGGCCTGCTCAACGCCACGCCTCTCTACGATCAGTTCGGTCCCTTCGCCAGCGCCAATTTTGGCGGCACCGGCATTCCGAATGACTCGGTAGCCGTGTCGCGCCAGATCGAGGATGGCGTCAACACCATCACGCTCGCGATGAACGCCACGCAGCGTTTCTTCAATCCGGCCGTCACCAACGACGGCGCCGGCACCTTCTACGCGCTCGCCGGCAGCAACACCGGCGGGCCCGGCTCGACGAGCTCGCTCACCGGCGCGCTGTGGAATTTCAACTACTACATCGACGTGTCCGGTCCCGGTGCCAAGCTGACCGACTACGACATCACGCTCTACTATGACTTCAACCCGGCCTTCGACAACGGCCCGGTCAACCTCGGCATGATCAACGTCACCAACAGCATCCTGGCCAGCCCCAACCCGCTCAGCACCAACGAGCAGGGCTCCCAGAATCTGATGTTCTCCTTCCTGGCCACCTCCATACCCGGCTTCATCACCGCGCCGGGCGGTGCCTTTACGAGCTTCAACCCGAACGCGCTGGGCGAGTACAACTTCGCCATCCAGGTCACCCGCGCCGGCTGGAGCATCGAGCAGGTGCGCATGGACGTGCAGGTGATCCCGGTGCCCGCGGCCGTCTGGCTGTTCGGGTCCGCACTCGGCCTGGTCGGCCTCCTGCGGCGCCGCGCCAGCGCCTGAGGCCGCGCCCGGCCCACAAGACCCGAGTCTTGCGACTCCCTGAAACCCGCCCCGGCGGGTTTCTTGCTTTGGGGGAGCGGCGTCTGCCGTGCGCCCGGACTGAATCCGCCGGGCCACCGCGGCCGAACATCGTGTACCCCATCGCCACGCTGGAAGCCGCTGATGTACATCAATTTCTGGTACGCCGCCGACTGGAGCCACAACCTCACCGACCGCCCCCGCAAGGTGCGCATGCTGGGGCACGACATCGTGCTGTTCCGGGATTCGAAGGGGCAGGCCCACGCGCTCAGCGACACCTGCATTCACCGGGGCGCCTCGCTCGCCGGCGGCAGGGTGCGGGGCGACTGCATCGCCTGCCCCTACCACGGCTGGCAGTTCAACGGTGAAGGCCAGGTGCGCAAGATCCCGTCCATCGGTCCGGGCAGCGAGCACCGCGTGCCGCAGCGGGGCCACATCGACGCCTACCCGGTGGAAGAGCGCTACGGCCTGATCCATGTCTTCCTCGGGGACCTGCCGGCGGCCGGGCGGCCCCCGATCCTCGAGGTGCCCGAGTACGGCCAGCCGGGCTGGCGGCACACCACCGTGGACTACGCCTGGGAATCCAACTACGAGCGCAACATCGAGAACGGCCTGGACCCCGCCCACAACGAGTTCGTCCACCCCACCCACGGCTACTCCGGGGAGAAGGACGACTACAAGGTGCAGGACCCGGTCATCGAGAGCACGCCCTGGGGCTTTGGCTTCATGCTCACCTTCCAGGCGCCGCCGATAAAGAACCCGGTGATGCGCCTCGCCCGCAATTACGACGGCGACCTCGAGGCCGGCTCCGGCCACGTCGGCCCCAGCAACATGTGGACGAAGATCCACCTGACGCCGACCCGCTGGATCCACCAGTACGTCTTCGAGACGCCCATTGACGAGTACCATACGAAGATCTTCCTGATCTGCATGCGCAACGTGCTGCTGCCGGCGTGGGTGGACAGGATCGTCAACAAGCGCAACTTTGCCATTGCCGAGCAGGACCGCGTGGTCATCGAGCGGCTGAAGCCCGTCAAGACGCCGCCGTCCCGCACGCGGGAGCTGCTGATGCCGGCTGACCGGGTCATCGGCCTATACCGGGACAGCCTCGACGAATGGACCCGGCGCGGCTGGCGCATCGACACCGCGGCGCTGCGCGCCGCAGAGGAGCGCGGCGACGTGGTCTACGCGATCCCGTCCCCGGCCCGCCGCGACATCCGGGGCTGGGTGCTGGAGCCCGTGCCGCTGCTGCCCGCCTCACCGGTGGCCAGTGGCGACACCGAAGTGCGCGCCGTGCGCGCGGCGGGCTGACCACGGCCGCCGCCCCGCTCTTTCCGCTGCTCCGCGGGCACTGGACCCCGGTGCTTCCGCTCACTGGACTCACCGCCAATCCCCAGGCGGTGGAGATTGCCGGCGAACGGCTCGTGCTCTTTCGCAACGGCGAGGGTCGCTGGTCCGCCCTGCTCGACCGCTGCCCGCACCGGGGTGCCGCGCTCTCCCTCGGCCGGGTGATGCACGACGGGACGCTCCGCTGCCGCTATCACGGCTGGCGCTTCACCGGCGACGGCGCCTGCACGAAGGTTCCCCTGAACGACCTGAGCCCGCAGGCGCTGGCCCGCATACGCGCCGCGGCCGTGCCCGTGCAGGAGCGGGCCGGTGCCCTCTGGGTCCATACCGGCCTCCTGCAGGACGAGCCCCCTCCGCCACCGGACCTGCCGCCGTCCCTCAACGGCCCTCCCCGCCAGTTCGGCACCTACTGCCAGATCTGGCAGGCCCACTGGACCCGGGCGGTCGAAAACTTCATCGACTTTGCCCACCCCTCCTACCTGCACGAGCAGACCATTGGCGCCTGGACCCACCGCTATGCCGAAAGCGGCGGCCTCGCCACGGTCGAGGTGCAGACCGAGCCCTGGGGGATGCGCACGCTCAATTACCTCGGCAACCGCCGGCAGCCTTTCCCGGTGGCGTGGTACCGGCCGAACCTCTCGGTGCTGCATTTCGGTGGCGGCGACGAGGGTGCCCTGCACGTGTTCTCGGTCCCGCTGAACGCCACCACCACCCGGGTGATGACCGTGCGCCGCCTGGCCCCCGGCACCGACCCCGCCGCCTTTGCCGCCCGGGCGGCCACCGTGGATCACACCATCCTCGACGAGGACCGGGTGGTGGTGGAGTCCCAGCAGGGGCCGGTTGACGACGACCGCGAGATCACGGTGGCCACCGATGCGCCATCCGCGGCCTTCCGGCGCTGGTACCGGGCAATGCTGGCCGCCCACTGAGCCCGCGCGGTCCCCGGACGCCGCACCCCTCAAAGGCCTGCCAAAGGCCCGCCAGCCCGGATACCCTGCCGCGTGTTGCACACCTGCAACATGGCTTTTCATGCTTTTGCGGAAAATACAACGTTGACTTCGGCGCCCGCAGCCCGTTAAATGCGCCGGCGGTTCGATCCACCTCTAGATGTTGTGTTTTTCATACAACAGTCGTATTGAACCGCGTTGTCACAGAAACACAAGGAGTGCGCAATGAAACTGATGGGAACCGCTTTACTGAGCGCCGCCAGCCTTCTGGCTGCCGGCTCCGCAATGGCTGCCGAGCCCCAGTGGACCTACCTGCAGGCCGGCTGGATCCAGGGCGACGGCTTTGATGATTTCGGCAAGACCGACGGCTTTGAAGTCAAGGGCAGCCTCGGCTTCCTGCAGAACTTCCACGCCCAGCTGTCCTACGTCGACGGCGAAATCTCGGACGATGACTTCAGCAGCGATCCGGACTTTGATGGCTACAACGTCCTCCTCGGCTATCACCAGGCGATCTCCAGCAGCGGCAACACCCAGTTCGTCGCTGACCTGAACTACTTCGACATCGATTTCGACGGTGCCGAGGGCTTCAACGGCGACAACAAGGGCTACGGCGTCGGTTTTGGCCTGCGCTCGATGCTGGCCGACAAGTTCGAGCTGGAAGGCAAAGTCACCTACACGCGGGGTGAACTCGACTTCTTCGGCGACAGCGAGGACTACACCGACACGGGCCTCCAGATCGCGGGTCGCTACCACTGGACCTCGGCCATCTCGACGGGCATCACGCTCACGCTGAACGACACCACGGCTGCCTCCTACGTGGGTGGCGACTCGGCCGTGTTCGACGTGCGCTGGACCTTCGGCGACATCCTCTAAGACCGCCTGACGACCGGCTGCCGCCCCTCCGGGGGCGGCAGCTGACCCCACTGATCGCCCCGCCCCGTGCGGGGCGATTTTTTTGGGCGACGCGCTATGCTTCGCCCCATGATAATTCCACCCGCTCCGCTTGCCCGGTTCAGCCTGCTGGCCGTGCTGTTGCCCGGCCTGCTCTGCGCCGCCGGCTCCGACGGCACCTGGCGTCACTACGGGGGCGATGCGGGCGGCTCGCACTTCTCACCGCTCGCCGCCATCAACCGGGACAATGTCGGCCGCCTGGTCAAAGCCTGGGAATACCGCACCGGCGAACTCGAACGCCACCCGGATCGCAAGGCTTTCGCAAGCTTCCACGCCACTCCGCTGCTGCTGCCGGCGTCCGCCGGCGGCTCACTGGTCTTCTGCACGCCCTTCAACCGGATCATTGCGCTCGACCCGGCAACGGGCCAGGAGCGCTGGGTTTACGACCCGACACTCGACCTCGGCCCGCCCGGCACCCGCTACAACTGCCGGGGCATCGCCTACTGGGAGGACGCCACCGCCGACGCGGGCGCCGCCTGCCGCCACCGGCTCTTCATGGGCACCGGCGACCTGCGCCTCATCGCCGTGGATGCCGCCACCGGCCAGGCCTGCCCGGGCTTTGGCACGGCGGGCCAGGTGCACGTGAAGCCGCTGGTCCTCGCCGAGGCGGATGCCAAGGCCGCGCTGATCGGCCGTCCGGCGGCATTCCGCCACGGCGATGTGCAGTTCTCGTCCCCGCCGCTGGTCGCCGGTGAACTCGTGATCGTCGGCTCGGCCAACAACACCAAGTTCCGGCGCAATGACGGGCCGGGCGGCGCCGTGCGCGCCTTCGACGCGCGCACCGGGGAGTTCCGCTGGCAGTTCGACCCCGTGCCCCGCAACCCGGGCGATCCGGAAGCGGCCCACTGGAGCCCGGCGGCACTGGCCACTACCGGCGCCGCCAACGCCTGGAGCATCCTGTCCTACGATGCCGACCGGGATCTCGTCTACCTGCCCACCGCCAGCGCCTCGCCGGATTTCTTCGGCGGCACCCGGCCCGGTGACAACCGCTATGCCAATTCCGTGGTCGCGCTGCGCGGCGCCACCGGTGAACTCGCCTGGCACTACCAGCTGGTGCATCACGACGTCTGGGACCTCGACCTGCCGGCCCAGCCGCTGCTGGTCACCATTCGCCGCCCGGCGGGCAGCGTGCCGGCCGTGGTGCAGCTCACCAAGATGGGCCTGATCTTCAGCTTCAACCGGGAGACCGGCGAGCCCGTGTACGCCATCGAGGAGCGGCCCGTGCCCCAGGACGGGGTGCCGGGCGAGCGGCTCTCGCCGACGCAGCCCTATCCCGTCGCGCCCCCGCCGCTGGTGGCGGCGGGTTTCACGCCGGACGACGCCTGGGGATTTACCTTTCTCGACCGGGGCGGCTGCCGGCGGACGGTGAGCGCGTCCCGCCATGGCGCCTACTACACGCCGCCGAGCCGCGAGGGCACCGTGGTCTTCCCCGGCGCAGCCGTCAACAACTGGGGCGGTGGCGCCTTCGACGAAAGTCGCCAGCTGCTGATTGTGCCCGTCAACCGGGCGGCAACCTTCATCCAGCTTATTCCGGCCGACGAGGTAGACCCGGCCACGCTTGCAAACCCCATGGCGGGCCTGATGGGCATTCCGGGCCGTATAGCCGGCACGCCCTGGGCCCAGGTCTTCAAGCCGCTGCTCTCGCCCGCCTTCTCGCCCTGCAGCCCGCCGCCGTGGGGCGAGCTGGTGGCCGTGGATCTCGCGGCGGGCACGATCCGCTGGCGGGTGACGCTGGGCGTGCTCGACACGCTGATGCCGGTGCCCATCCCGCTGAAGTTCGGCACGCCCACCTCGGGCGGACCGCTGGCCACCGCCGGCGGGCTGGTATTCATCGGCGCCACCATGGACGAGCGCTTCCGGGCCTTCGACATCGACACGGGTCGCCAGCTCTGGGAAACCCGCACCCCGACGGCGGCCATGGCCACCCCGATGAGCTACGCGGTGAACGGCCGCCAGTTCGTGGTGGTGGCCGCCGGCGGCCACATGTGGCAGTACTCGATGAAGATCGGCGACTCGCTGGTGGCTTACGCGCTGCCGCCCTGATCAGGCCAGCCGCCGCACCCCCGGCAGCGTCAGCACGTAGCCCGCGCCCATCAGCCCCGCCGGCGTGAAGCAGCCGCCGGGCCCGCGGTAGTCGGCCAGATGCGCGGCGATGCCGAGGGCGGCCGTCACGGTCAGGTCATAGCCGTTGGGCGTCTGGATGAGCATCCGGCGCTGCTCGCCGGCCGCATTGCGCGCCTCGCCCCAGACCCAGGCCCGCGTGCGCTCGCGCGTGGCCGCGTCGGGGCCCTGCACCTGCCGGCCGATCCGGGCCTGCAGAAAGCGGAGCAGCGGCCCGAACCCGAGGACATTCCGTACCGCGTTCAGCTGCCGCGCCCGGCTGATGGCCCGCGGTGAGGCCACCATGTACGTCTCGATGTCGCCGATGCCGGTGGTGACCCACGCCGTGTACAGGTCGCCCCAGGGGATGGTCATGGCGGTGCGCACCCGGCCGTCGCGCTCGAACGTGCGCTCGCGAAAAGCCAGCGGCACGGTCACGAGCCGGCCCTGCCGGCGCACGGCGCCGCCCCGGGCGAGGCCCTCGAGGCCGGTCTTCGCCGTGCCGGCGCTCGCACCGCCTTCCGCCTCGAAGGCCAGCACCAGCGCGCTGGCGTCGGGCAGCACCTCCGCGAGCATCGCGGCCACGCAGTCGGTGGGCACCACGTCGAAGCCCGCGCCGGGCAGCACCGCGATGCCGCGCTCACGCGCCTCGGCATCGCGGGCGTGGCAGGCAGCGAACACGGCAAGCTCCCCGGTGATATCCAGGTAGTGCACGCCGGTGGCCAGGCAGGCGGCCAGCATCGGTGCGCTGGTGGCCGAGAACGGTCCGGCGCAATGCAGCACGAGCGACACCTCCCGCAGGGCGCCCGCCACCGCGGCCGGATCAGCGAGATCGAAGACCCGGGCGGCAAGACCGTGGCGGGCGGCCACACCCAGCACCGCGGGCCCGTTGCGACCGGCGACCACCGGCGCGAGCCCCCGGCGCACCGCTTCGGCCACCATCAGCTGCCCGGTGTAGCCGTTGGCGCCGTAGACCATGAAGCCGCTCATGGGCGGCAGTGTAGGACCGATTGATTGGTCGCGCGCTGTCCGTCCAAGAGGCAGTGACACCACAGGCACAGGCGTCGTTGCGTCGTCCGGCAAGCCCGACCCTGGCCCCGGAAACGCTGATTCTGCTCGCATCGCTGGCTTTTACGGTGCTGTACAACGGCGCCTTCTGGCGGCTGCTGGGCACCGGGCGGGATTTTTCCCAGCCCGGGAACTGGCTGCTGTTCGCCGGCCTTTTCGTGGCCGTCACCGGCCTGCAGGGCGCCGTGCTGATGCTGCTGCCCCGGCGGCTGCTCAAGCCGGGCCTGGCGCTGCTCTTCCTGGCGACCGCCGGCGCCAGCTTCTACATGGACCGCTACGGCGTCATGTTCAACAAGGACATGACGGACAACCTGCTGCAGACCGATCTGGCCGAGTCCCGCGAACTGCTGAACCTGCCGCTGGCCCTGCACCTCGCGCTGTACGCCGGCCTGCCGCTGCTGCTGCTCACCCGGGTGCGGGTCGCGGCGCGCCCCTGGCCGCGTGCCGCTGCCGTCCGCGTCGGCAGCGTGATCGCGGTGCTCGCCCTCGCGGTCGCGGTGATCCTGCCCCAGTACCGGGACGTGTCCGGCATGCTGCGGCATCAGCGCGAAGCCCGCTTCCTGCTCGCCCCGTCGAACTGGCTGGTCTCGCTGTTCCGGTCCGTGCGGGCGGCCAATGCCGCGCCACCCGGGGCGCGCGTGGCCATTGGCGACGATGCCCGGCGGACGATGGCGGTGGGCGGCCGGCCCCGGCTGCTCGTGCTGGTCATTGGCGAAACCGCCCGGTCCGCCAACTTTGGCCTCAGCGGCTACGCGCGGGACACGACGCCCGAGATGCGCGCCCTGGACCCGCTGGTCTGGCCCCGCGTGCAGGCCTGCGGCACCAGCACCGCCGTGTCGGTGCCCTGCCTGTTCGCGCCCGTGGGCCGCCGCGACTACGACGAGGCACGCATCCGCGGCCAGGAGTCGCTGCTGCACCTGCTGGCCCGGGTCGGGGTCAATGTCGCCTGGATCGACAACCAGTCCGGCTGCAAGGACGTCTGCACCGGCCTGCCCACCGTCCACATCCCGGGTGACGCCGATCCCGCGCTCTGCGACGGTGAACACTGCCGCGACGAGATCCTGCTGCCCCGCCTGGCCGACGCCGTGGCCACCGCATCCGGCGACCTGGTGGTGGTGCTGCACCTGCTCGGCAATCACGGTCCGGCCTACTCCCGGCGCTACCCCGCCGCGTTCCGCCGCTTCACGCCCACCTGCGAGAGCCTGGAGCTCACTGCCTGCAGCGACGCGGAGATCGTCAATGCCTATGACAACGCGATCCTCTACACGGACCATGTGCTGGCAGAAACGGTGAAGTTTCTGAAGGGCCAGTCCGCGCGGTGGGACACGGGGCTGATCTACGTGTCGGACCACGGCGAATCGCTGGGCGAGAACAGCATGTACCTGCACGGCATGCCCTGGCGCATCGCGCCCGCCGGGCAACGCGAGGTGCCGATGCTGATGTGGCTGTCCGGGGGCCTGCTCGCCCGGCAGGGCATCGACCTTGCGTGCGTGCAGGCGACCACCGGCGCGCCGGTGGCCCACGACCATCTCTTTCACACCGTGCTCGGCCTCTTCAACGTCAGCACGGCCATCAAGGCGCCGTCGCTGGACCTGCTGGCCGGCTGCCAGGGCCCGGCCGGCCGGGGCGCCCTGCCCGGGACGATGGCCGCGCTGCTGCCCACCGGGTAGACTCCCGGTCGATGTGGCTCTCCGTTCTGGCTGTGTGTGCCGGCGCCTCGCTGGGCGCCCTGCTGCGCTGGGGGCTCGCCATCCTGCTGAATCCCGTCCTGCCCGCCCTGCCGCTGGGCACGCTGGGCGTCAATCTGGCCGGTGGCTATCTGGCCGGCCTCGCCATGGCCCTGTTCGCCGCGGTGCCGGATCTGGCGCCGGAATGGCGGCTGCTGATCTACACCGGCTTTCTGGGCGGCCTCACCACCTTCTCCGCGTTTTCCGTCGAGGTCGCGTCCCTGCTGCAGCAGGACCGGCTGCTGTGGGCGGGCGCCGCCATCAGCGCCCACGTGATCGGGTCGGTGACCCTGACGATGGCCGGACTGGCCACCGTGGCGGCGCTGCGCCGGCTTCTCTAGCCCGGGTTGACGCCTTCCGGGAACAGCGCCCGGGTGATCTCGTCCGGGCTGACCAGACGGCGAATCAGTCCGAACTGCTCCTGCGCCTCGGGATAGTGCCGCGCCAGGTGCAGCAGCCACTGCTTCAGCCGCCCGTGGCGATGGCGCGCGGGCAACTGCAGGCCCAGGGCCAGCCAGAAGTCCCGCAGCTGCTCACGCATCGCAGGCCACGGGAAGCCCGCCTCGCGCTCGCCGCGGATCATCAGCGCGAGCGCCGGATTCGCCACGGCGCCCCGTCCCAGCATCAGGTCGGCGCAGCCGGAGACGGCGCGGCAGCGTCGCGCATCGTCGACGCTCCAGATCTCGCCGTTGGCGATCACCGGCACCCGCACGTGCTCGCGGATCCGCGCGATCCACTCCCACCAGGCGGGCGGGCGGTAGCCGTCCATCCGGGTGCGGGCGTGCACCACGATCTCGGCGGCACCGCCGTCTGCCAGGGCCTGCGCACAGTCCAGCGCCCGGTCAGGACTGTCATAGCCCAGGCGCATCTTGGCCGTCACCGGGATCGCCGCCGGCACGGCCTGCCGTACCGCGCGGACGATGGTCCGCATCAGGACGGGATCCCTGAGCAGCAGGGCACCGCCCCCGTGGCGGTTCACGAGCTTCGCCGGGCAGCCAAAGTTGAGGTCCACCCCCGGGGCGCCGAGGGCCGCCACGCGGGCCGCGTTGTCGGCCAGGCACGCCGGATCGGAGCCGAGCAGCTGCACCCGCACCGGCACCCCCGACCGCGTGCGCCCCCCGTTACCGAGCTCCGGCACCACGCGCTGGAAGCGCTCGACCGGCAGCAGGGTGCTGGTGATGCGGATGAACTCGGTGACGCAGGCATCCATGCCGCCGCCCGCCGCGGCGCCGCCCGGCCCGCGCGTCAGCGCGTCGCGCAGCAGGTGGTCGAGGAGCCCCTCCATCGGGGCGAGCAGGATGCGCATGGGCAGGGCCGGAACCGGTGCAGGCGATGCGTCAGTGTAAGGCCGCATGCTGCCCGGATTGAACCCTGTCTCGGTGGCGCGCCCGGAGAGATTCGAACTCCCGACCCTCAGGTTCGAAGCCTCGCCCTCGAACTACGCCGGGGCACCCTGCAGTACTCTACACCTTACCGTTCAATGCCTTATTTTATAGCACCTCTGCTGTTGTGCCCCCATATACGCCGAGGTACTCTTTGCCACGGTAACTCACTGGTCACTCAATCATGCCGATAGTGAGACTCAGGCAAGACAGCATTAGGTCCATACCCTACACGGGCAGCGACAACGCCCAGTGCATCTATTGGGACAATGGACTTGCATGCTTTGGTGTGCGGGTCTATCCGAATGGCCGCCGGAGCTACGTTTGCGCCTACCGCGTGAATGGCCGCAAGCGAATAGTAACTCTCGGGCGCGCGGATGTTCTTACCCTTGATAGAGCCCGGAAGAAGGCCCGCATATATCTCGGTCAAGCGGCCGACGGCGAAGATCCACACGCCGCAGAGGACGCCCTACATGCGTCCGGCACCGTGAAAACTCTTGCGGAGATCTATGTTGAACGCCACGCCAAAGCAAAAAAGCGGTCGTGGCGAAATGACGACAGCTACATGCGGCGATACGTAATCCCGAAGCTCGGCTCCCGGCTTGCAGGGAGCATCACGACTGCAGACATTGCGCGTATTCATTCTGAGATTGGCGAGAACCATCCGTATACGGCGAATCGTGTAATTGAGGTCGTGCGTAAGATGTACAACGCAGCGCGAACCTGGCACCTCATTCCGAGAGAGATGCAAAATCCTGCTGTGGGTATTGAGCGTTTTGCTGAAGCGAAGCGCCGCCGTTACGTTACTCCCGCCGAAATGCCAAACCTTGCGAAGGCGATTGATGCTGAACAGAATGAGTTCGCCAGGCACGCGATATGGCTGTTATTGCTAACGGGCCTACGTCGCAATGAGGTGCTCAACGCGAAGTGGTCGGATGTCGACTTGAAACAGCGCACGTTCTTCATTGGCCAGACGAAAAACGGCGAAGCCCTGCTGACGCCGCTGAGCCGCGCGGCGGTTGCACGACTAAAGAACATTGCACGGATAGACGGCAATCCCTACATCATTTGTGGGAGTGTTTCGGGTCGACCACTTGTGAACCTTAGATCGGCGTGGAAGCGCGTGCGCGATGCTGCGGGACTCCAGGATGTCAGAATCCACGACTTGCGACGTACCGTTGGCTCTTGGCTCGTGCGGGATGGAGCATCTCTTCACTTGGTAGGCGCGGTTCTCAATCACAGTGATCAGAAAACTACGGCTGGTTACGCGTATTTCCAGACGCAGGATCGACAACAGGCCCTCGATAGACATGGAAGAAACGTCACCAAACTGGCGAAAGGCCGGTTAACGAATCAGGGCAAACGCGGCACAAAAGCTGCCGGAAGATCTGCGGGCGCACCCTCGGGCCCAACGGTACATAGTTTTTCGCGTCAGAAACTGCACAAACTCGTCTGGAGCGAGCCGGTCGCCACGGTTGCAGAGCGCATCGGTATTTCCGATGTTGCGCTTTCGAAAGCATGTCGACGAGCAGGCGTTCCTGTGCCACCACGGGGGCATTGGGCGAAGGTTCAAACGGGAAAGCCGACGCTGAAAGTGGAACTGCCCCTACGCCCGGCCGCTGCTGAAGACAGTATCAAGATCAGAGTCAGGTCACCATCGGCCAGGGTCACACTCAGTTCTGGCGCGCCTGTCGACGGCTAAGGGCTTCGATAGACTAGAAGTGGGTGTCCAAGGAACTGTAGCGCTCTTGGACGAAGGCCTGGATCGCGAGGCCTCGCCACTGCGTCGACCCCTCTAGTCGCGACCTGAGGGGGCCTGGGGATCAGGAGTCAATCGCTCACCCGACGGCAACCACCCCCTCCGCGAAAGACACTTCGCGATGTGCTCCTCCGTTGGGGGAAGCGCCATTTTCCGATTGGTCGGTCCAGAATGCTGGAAGCGACAGACTGAGAGCGCATAGGGAAATGCTGTTTTGTCCCTGGGCTCAAACAGGGCGCAACTCGAGACGCTGAAACTTAGCACGAGGGCCCCTACCAGGAATCGCGCGAACTGTTGGTGACTAAGGGCATCGTGAAGTTGCATTGTGAGGGCCTGCGACTAGGTTGCATTTCTTGGATGACGGTTGCTACGTCCCGCAATCCGGCAATTTGAAAGACATGGCTTATTGGGACGTACTGAATCCGATTCGTTCACTCAGGTCGATACAGCTTCTCAAAGAAGCCGCTCAGCTTCACCATTACTGTTACCGGCTGCTCGCCTCGATTTCGCCAGTACCAACCGTGCGAGCCATCGAACGGTGCCGTGAAGCTGCCGTGCCCGCTGGACTTGCCGCGATCCTTCCAATAGCTGCTGAATTCGTCACCAGCATTGGGCCGCTCGCCGTGCATATCGAAGTTCACAGGCCCGCCGTCGGTCGTCCAGCTGAAGACGAATGACTCCCCTGAGCGCATCAAGGCCTTGATTTCTGCCCCCTCGCCTGGCTGGAGAACCAGCGACATCTCATCGCTATTGAAGGGAGCGGCGCTCTGGGTAACCGCCGCGGCAGGAGCCGGCATTGGGATAGCGGCTTGTTCGCCTTGTTCGACTGGTGCATGTGGTGTACTCAGGTCAGTAAGGCCCAGGACCTGGCCGAGGCCGGTAAGATCCTTGCCATACTCGGCTGGCAGGACGGCGACGACCAGAATTGCCCCGGCAGCTGTCAGTGCTAGTGCGGTTGCCTTTATCAATTGAAGCGTGGTCGGCTGGATCGCAGTTGTTGGTTGGGTCATATGTCAGTTCTCAGTTCTCAGGATTGGTAGTAGCCCGCAAGCTGGTAGCCCGTGAGCATGAACCCGGCGGTCATCAGGAGCGCGTTGGCGGCCAGGGCTTGTCGGGAAAACGCTGCCGTCCGCCGCCAGAAGCCCATCGCAATCAGGATGGCCGCAAGCGCCAGCAGCTGGCCCAACTCCACGCCAACGTTGAAGGCCAGCATGTTCGGCACCAGGCCGTCTTTGGACAGCGCGAAGTCCTGCAGCTTGGTCGCCAGGCCAAAACCGTGGAACAGCCCAAAGATAAGCACGGCCGCCTTTGTGTCTGGCTGAAAGCCGAGTACGCGCTTGAAAACGCCGAGATTGTCGAGAGCCTTGTAGACGACCGACAGGCCGATGATGGCGTCCACCAGGAAGGGATTGACGTGTGTGCCGCTGAGCACGCCAAACAAGAGCGTGGCGCTGTGCCCGACGGCGAACAGGGTGACGTAGAGGCCGACTTCCTTGAGTCGATAGAGGAAAAAGATGACGCCGAACAGGAACAGCAGGTGATCGTAGCCGGTCACCATGTGCTTGGCGCCGAGGTACATGAAGGGCACCAGCCGTGCGCCCTCGCTGGCTTCGATAAAGCCCTTGTCGTCGTCCGCCACGCCGTGGGCCGCCGCCACGGCGGCCCACAGCAGGCCGACCAGCAGCAGCCCCAGCGCGCCGCTGCGGGCCAAACGACTCGTCATGGTTTCTTGGGTTGTGCAGGAGCAGGAGGGGTTGGCGCTTCAGTGCCAGGAGCATCCCTCTTGGCCGGTGGCTTCACATCCGGTGGCGACTTGGGGTTCACCTGAGCGTCCTTCGGCACTTCCTGCTCCAGCGGCGGCCACGGACCGTCTTCATCGTCGTCGGGGATGTGGGCAAAGGCCGGAGCCGCCATCAATGACAGCAGTATCGGAACGAGTAGTTTCAGTTTCATGGTCGATCCTTCGGGTCGGGATTGGAAATGGGTAGGCGCACGCGTGGCTGGCTTCGAGGAATCACTCATGCTCGAGATCCCAGACCCAGTGCGCATCGATTACCAGGCCGTAGTAGACGTGTAGTGCCTCCGCCTGAGCCCGCAGGGCATTGTCTGCCGCACTGGCCGCCTGACGCCGGGCAATCAACAGATCCTGCAACCCGACCTCACCGAGCGTGTAGGCGCGCTGGATGAGGGCAGCGTTATCGTGCATCGCCGCCGCTCCTTCGCTGGCAATCTGCAAGCTGTCATAGGCACCCCGGGCGCCGACAAAGGCGCTTGCAACTTCTGCGTCGTATTCGCGCTTGACCGCTTCGGTCTCGAAGCGAGACGATTCTGCGCTCGCCGCGGCACTGGCGTTGCGGGTGCTGCGCTGGCCGCCCGGTAGCGGAATGGGGACGGTGAAGCTCAGGCCCACGAGTTTCTCTCGCCCGCCGAGCTCAGAGGCCGTGTAGGCGCCGAGCGTGGGATCAGGGACTCTGTCAGCGCGTGCGCGTGCCGCCTCTGCCTGGGCCATCTCCAGCGCGACGTCGGCAATCTTCAGTTCGTCGCTTTCGCTGAGGATGCGCTCACGCCAAGCGGTAGTGTCCGCTTCGATGGGTAGCGGCATCGGCAAGGGAGTCGGCTGACGGTTCAGCCCGGGAAACCGGGTGGCCAGCCGGGTCCAGGCGATTGTCGCTGCCGTCTTCGCATCGTTCTCCAGTCGCCGTTGTTCGACCAGTTCAGCGCGGGCAGTTCCCAGATCAAGCCGGGAGGCATCGCCAGCCCGTGTCCGCTTGTCGACTGCCGCCAGACTCTCCTCGAAGAACTTCACACTCGCAGCCGCCAGCTGGTGGGCGCGCTCAGCGGCGAGCCAGTCCACCCACAGTGCCGCCAGGTCGCGGGCGGCTTCGTGGAGGGCCTCGCCATAAGCAGCGTCGGCCGCCGCTTCGCTAATCAACGCCAGTTTGCGATCTGCCGCGGCTTTGCCAGGGAGGCGGATCGTGCGCTCGATGCCCAAATTCCACTCGTCGTAGTCACTGCCGTCCTCGATTTCCCGCTGCTGACCGGTCGCCCGCGCCGTCCACTCGTATGGGGACGCCCTGAGCCCGCGCGCGTCGGCGCGCGCCCCGACTAGGCCGGCACGGGCCGCAGACACGGCGGGGTCGTTATCAAGCAGCGGCCGGGCAATCTCGGCAGGAAGGAGCCCCGGGGCCCGCTCCGGCTGAGTAGCGTGTGAGAGTCCGGTCAGGCTCAAGGCCACCACAACGGCACACAATCTGCGCCACGCCATCATGCGATCTCTCCGGAATCCAGAACTGGCGTCACCCAGTAGCGCAGGCCAGTGCCAGCAAACTGGCGCTTCAGTGCGTCGATGAGTTGCGCCATGTCGGCCTCGGGAACGATCAACTGGATCTGGATCGCCGACGCGCGACCGAGGACCTGCTCGGTGGCACTCAGGCGACCAAACGCAAGGCCGTGGGCGGCGGTAGGACCCGTCGTAAATACCGTGGTGTGAGGGGACATCAGCAGCAGATCGAGCAGGTTCTCTTCCGCGCTCGGTGGGCACAACAGGGTCAGGCAAAGGTCAGACATTGGCAGTCTCTGGTTTCAGGGAGGCAAAGCGCAGATAAAGGATTGGCAGCACCATTAGCGTCAGCGCGGTGGCCGTGATCAGTCCGCCGATCACCACAATTGCCAGCGGGCGCTGGATTTCCGAGCCCGGCCCTGTCGCAAACAGGAGCGGGATCAACCCGAAGGCGGTGATGGAGGCAGTCATCATCACGGGGCGCAGGCGACGCCGTGCGCCTTGCACAACGACCTCCATCGGCGACAGCCCCTCACTCTGCAGTTGGTTGAAATAGCTCACCAGCATCACGCCATTCAGCACGGCGATCCCCAGGAGGGCGATGAACCCAACGGACGCGGGTACGGAAACGTACTCGCCGGTGAGCCACAGCCCGACAATGCCACCGACCAAAGCGAACGGGATGTTGCTAAGGATCAGCAGGGACTGCTTGACCGACCGGAAGGTGGCAAACAGCAGGATGAAGATCATCCCCAGTGCCACCGGCACGACGATAGTCAGTCGGCTCGCTGCGCGCTGCTGGTTCTCGAACTGCCCGCCCCAGGTGATTCGGTATCCGGTGGGCAGCTTGACGTTCTTACCAACCAGCTCTTTGGCCTCGTTGACAAAGCCGACAAGATCCCGGCCACCGACATTGGCAATAACCACGCTGTAGCGACTGCCCATTTCGCGGTCGATCTTCACCGGTCCGGTGGCTCGCGTAAGGGTTGCCACGCTCCTCAGTGGCACGGTGCTGCCATCACTTGTAGTAATGCGAACGGCGCCGAACTCCGCCGGCGAGATACGCACCTCCTGACTACCACGCAAGACGATCGGCGTCCGTCGATTTCCCTCGACGACAATGCCCGCGCGCTGACCCTCGATCTGAATGCGTAACGCATCCTGGATCTCCTCGATGCTCAAGCCCAGCTGGCCCGCCTTCAGTCGGTCGACGGCGATGCTCAGGTACTGCACACCATCGTTTTCCACGGTGTACACATCCTGATTGCCTTCAATGGTCTTCAGCAGGCCCTCAATCTGTGCCGCGTAGTCGTTGAGCTGGTCCAGGTCGGGGCCGAACACCTTCACGGCCAGGTCACCGCGCACACCAATGATCATTTCTGAAACCCGCATGTCGATGGGCTGCGTGAAGCTGTAGGAGAAACCTGGCATCGGATCGAGAACCTTTCGGATCTCCTCCATCAGCCCCTCCTTGCTGCGCATGCGCCACTCGTCAGGCTCTTTCAGTTGCAGGTAGGTATCGGTCTGATTAAGGCCCATCGGATCGAGGCCGATTTCATCCGAGCCGGCGCGAGCGACGATGCCAGTTATTTCCGGAACAGCCTCCATGAGCGACCGGTGGATCATCAAGTCGATCTCGGCACTCGTCTCGAGGCTGATTGACGGCAGTTTCTCGATTCCCACGATCAGGTCGCCCTCGTCCATGGTCGGCAGAAATGTCTTGCCCACCTGCGTGTAGACCACTGCCGCGCCGACCAGCAAGAGACCCGCGGCCCATGCGACGGTGCTCTGCCGGCGCAGGCCCCAGTCCAGGATGGGTGTATACGCAGCGAGCAGCTTGCGAGGCAGCCAGGGGTCCTCGTGTTTGATTTCGCCCAGCAGGTAGGACGCCAGCACCGGGATCGCTGTCAGCGACAGCAAGAGCGACCCAGCCAGTGCGAACACGATCGTCAGCGCCACCGGCACGAAATACTTGCCCTCGAGGTCCTGCAGAGTCAGCAGCGGCAGGAACACGGTGATGATAATGAGGATGCCGGCAGTAACCGGCACGGCGACCTCGCGTACCGCGCGATAGATGGTGTGCAGGCGTGGCAGGCTGCCCTTGGTCGGATCGTGAGCGAGCCGCTGCACTATGTTCTCCACCACGACGACCGCCGCGTCCACCAACATCCCGATTGCGATGGCCAGCCCTCCGAGGCTCATCAGGTTTGCCGACATGCCGACGATGCGCATCAGGACGAAGGTGATCAGCGCCGCCAGGGGCAGCACCAGGGCCACCGTCAGGGCCGCGCGGAGATTGCCGAGGAACAGCACGAGCAGCACGACCACCAGCACCGTCGCCTCCAGCAGGGCTGTGGAGACGGCGCCAACCGCCTTGCTGACCAGCGACGCGCGGTTGTAGAAGGTTGCGATGGTCACCCCGGGCGGCAGCGTTGGTTGCAACTCCTCCAGTTTCCTTTCCACGCCTTCGACGACTTCTCTCGCATTGGCCCCGGCCAGGCCGAGCACCAGACCCTGGACGGCTTCCTCGCGGCCACTCTGGGTGACGACGCCGTACCGCGTCACCGTGCCGATCTTCACCTCGGCGAGGTTCCCGACGCGGACGGGTGAGCCGTCCGTGTGGGTCACGACGATGGCCCGCAAGTCATCCAGACTGGTGATACTCCCTTCGGTGCGCACGAGGAGCACTTCATCGCCTTCGCCCAGTCGCCCCGCGCCGTCGTTGCGGTTGTTGGCTTCAATGGCGTCCTTGAGCTGCCTGAGCGTCACACCACTGGCTGCCAGCTTGACCTGATCAGGGACGACCTCAAAGGCCCGAACGACGCCACCCAGCGCATTGACGTCGGCGACGCCCGGCACCGTGCGCAACGCCGGCCGGATCACCCAGTCGAGCAGGCTGCGGCGATCGGCCAGCGACATACCCTCGGCTTCCACCGTAAACATGTACATCTCACCCAGCGGTGTGGTGATCGGCGCCATGCCTCCGGTGATGCCGGTCGGTAGACTGTCACTCAAACCACTGAGGCGCTCAGCGACCTGTTGACGCGCCCAGTAACGGTCGGTGCCGTCGACAAAGTCGATGGTCACATCGACCAGGCCGTACTTGGTGATTGACCGAAGGATCTTGGTATCCGGGATACCGAGCATCTCGACTTCAATGGGCACCGCGATACGGCTCTCGACTTCCTCCGGCGTCATTCCCGGAGCCTTAATGATGATCTTGACCTGCGTGCTCGACACGTCCGGAAACGCATCGATCGGCAGTCCCGACCAGGCCACCCAGCCGGCACCGGCCACGACCAACGTCGCGATCAGCACAAAGAGGCGCTGCGCCAAAGAGAATTGCACCAGACGCGTGAGCATCAGGGTGCCTCCTTGGCGTTGAGCCAGGCCCCCTTGAGCGCAACCACGCTGGTGACCGCGACCTGATCGCCCACCGCCAATGAACCTCGCACCCGCACCCGCTGGCCAGCGCTGGCCGCCACTGTCACCGGCCGCGCCTCGAAACCATCCTTGGTGCGGATGAAGACCACCGCGGCATCGCCGTCATAAGCGACAGTGGCCAGCGGGAGATCCCAGCCCCCCGGTGTTGCCGTCACGGGGAGTTCAACCGTCACGAACTCGCCGGGCCGCAACTCACCTTTAACGCCGTCAAGTTCCGCGCGCAGCACCACGGTCTGGCTGCCGGAGGACACCACAGCACTGCTGCTCAGTACTCGTCCCGAAATGCCGCGGCCTTGCACCCTGACGGCAGTATCCGACTGCCAGGCTGCGCTATCGGTAACTGGAACCTGTATGTCAAGCCAGAGCGTGTCCGTCTGAGCGATGTGCATGAGGGCGCTGGCAGCCCCGACCCGTTGGCCATTCTTGACCTCGATTTCCGTGACGACCCCGGCCTTCCCGGCCACGAGGGTCACGCCGTCCTGCGGGTTGCCCGACGCAACGACCTGGTTGATGGTAGCGCCCGTCATGCCGGCTAGACGCAACGCGGCCTTCGCCAGCGTCAACGCCGCTTCACCTTCGCTGGCAGCAGCCTGCGCTTCCTGCAAGCGCCGCTCCGGAATAATTCCTTCGTCAAACAACTCCTTTTCTCGCTGGGCGGTCTGTCTCGCGAGCGTCGCACGGGTGTTGGCTTGCAACAGCTGGAGTTGAAGTTCGCCGAGCTCCGGACTGGCAATGCGGAGCAATTGCGCGCCCAGCTTCACAAGCTGGTTTTGCTCGACGAGGATGTTCGTGATCAGCCCGGCAACTGGTGAGCTGATGACCTGCTCCGCATTGGGCGGAACCGTGACTTGCGCGGGGAAGCTCGCGCGCACCGACTCACCGCTGTTCTGTAGCGTCGTGGTCTTGATTCCCAGAGCCTTGATCTGGCTATCGGGCACGACAAATTGGACCGGCTGATCGGCCGCCGACGCGCCCAGGGCGAGTGTGCAGAGGACAGCCCACAGGCAACCGCGTGCAAGGATCTTGCTGAATAGCGACATGAAAAACTTCCGTCAAACCACCCCGAAACGCCTCGCGCGGCGGGGAACCCCGGCCATCGAGCCGGGCGTGCTAGGTCAAGCGACGGAGAGTGACGGTGGCCCGCGTAACGGCGGGCGCAGATACGCTCGAGGTGTGGGCCTTCGAGTTTGACTGTAATCGGGGATTATTGAACCCCGACGGAGAGCAAATATGAAGATTGATAGCACGGCCAAAAAGGCCAGCGCCGTCGAATCCAGCTTGAAAAACCGCCCCGTGCTGCTGGGTACCGTCTGAGCTTCGACATCGTGATGGGCAACGGCATCAGCGGCGGAATCGAGATGTCCATCACTGTCCTCACCCACTCCAGCAGGGCCGTGGACCGACTTTGAATGATGATCAAAGTGAGCGTCGTGAGCCAGGTCACTACCCCAGTGGGATTGGTACGAAGCGCCCCCTGGCAGTACATGCCGATGCTCATGCAGGCCACCCATTCGCACCGCAAGAAATGCGATGGCAATCAGCAGCGTCACGGTGGTTGCGCGGAAGCGCAAAGCATTGAGCATAAGAATAAAGACTAGCAGTAATTCTGGCGGGCAGTCTAGTGGCAGCTACTTTCCGGCCTTCCGCCGGAGCGGGCTGCTGGCATTCGTCATCAACTATTCCGGCGTAACGTCCTTGGGTCCGACCCAGACCACCTTGATCCACCTTGGGGCACACGTGTTCTTCTTCAGCCATGCGGTGAAGGTAGTCGTGATTCGGATTGCAAGCGCCTAGAACCGATCACTCGGGTCCATCCAGAATTGATCGCAGGTCACCGCTGGATGGAAATCAACACGGGGCCCGTGCGCGTCAACCCTTGTGGCGCGGCTCGGTGATTGTGGTCAGCCGACGCGACTTAGTCCTTCCGGTGAGTGGCGGATTATCGCCCACGTGGAGTTCCCAGCTTTCTGTGCGAGCAATCATCGGAGCACGACTACTGGCGAGCGTCACTGCTCAACCCAAGAGCAAGCCATTCGACATTCATGGCACCCGCCATCCTGATCAGCCTGAACACGGGGTTGCGCCGCGGAGAGTTGTTGGCGCTGCGTTGGAACGACATTAACTTCCGGCTGGTCGTGTTGTCAGTTCAGGCCACTTCGGCCAAGACCGGACAGACACGGCATGTCCCGCTGAATGATAAAGCCATTGAGGTCGTTAGAGATTGGCGGAAGCAGAACCCTGAAATCGCGGGGATCGACAAGGTTTTTTCCGGCGACAACCTCATTCGAGACCGCCAGGTCCGGCATCTTGAAAGCAGCGAACATCAAGAAGTTCCGCTGGCACGACCTCCGTCACCATTTCGCCTCGCGGCTGGTCCAGGCCGACGCTAATGTCAATACCGTGCGAGAACTGCTTGGCCACAGCTCTCTCGCGATGACTGTGCGGTACCCCCACCTTGGGCCGGATCAGAAGCGGGCGGCCGTTGCACTTCTTTGTGCGCCGGTGGAAAAAGCACCGGAAGCCCAGAACTTGGCGTCGGAGTCGATGGTTTCACGAGTAGAAGAGGCTCCTCAGCCAGACTATGTCCCGCAGACAGCGCAACACGGCCAAAGTAACGCCGCTGCGACTACCTCCATGCCTCTAGGTAGTGGTGCCCGGGAATTCGGCTATGCCCGCCAGGCTGCGCCTGGGTGCTGAGTAGCCGGTGTCTATCATTCCCACTACATCGCCCGACGCCAGATCCAGCTTTGCAGCAATTCCTGTCCAGATATTGGCAAGCAGGACAAATCGTGGATCGCGGCACATGGCAATCTCCGCCCACCCGTAACCATCGCCAAGCTCGTACTCCCGCAATACCCGTCCCTGTTCGTCCAATAGGTCCATGGTCTTACCCCGCGTGACGAGCAACTTGCCATCGGGCAGATAGCGAAGAGCGATACCCCAGACACCATCGGTAATCTCGGTTCCCGGATAACGGACCAGATCCTCCATCTGCTGCCCTCGCACAACATCAAAGCGCATGACCCGCTTGCTAGTCTCGGCCATGTATGTAATGAAGCGATCGCTCGGGTGGAGCGTTGAATGTGTCACGCCCTTGAATCCGGTTGGCTCCGGGCAATTGTCCACATCAAATATCTGACGGAGATTCCACTCTCGATCGTATTGATAGATATTGCCGTGACCGAGAACTCCGGTATCGGGAGTTCTTGGAAACTTTATCGTCGTGCGCTTCTCAATGCCGGGCGGGGGATCCTTGGCCAGCATGTGCTCGCCGAGGTAGACGGTGCCGTCCGCCGCGAAGTTGGCGCTGCGATGAACACGCGGCAGAAACTTGTCCGACAACGGCAACTGCCGACCCGACTTCGGATCAACGTGGATCACGGACAAGTCGTTGAAGGCCCACAGGACTCCGCTCCGGTCGAACGAGAGACCCCCGACCAGGTGCGCACCTCCCGTGGTCCACAGGGTGCCCTTCAATCGCATTTGTTCGTCGTACTGGAGGATACGGCCCCGGCCCGCGTGATCATCCGTTGGGTCATTCAGATCCGTGAGACCGAGGAAAATGTCTCCGGGTGAAAATGGTCGCAAGACGTCGTCCTTACTCACGGTCACTCTCCCGTCGGGCCTGATGATGGGGGACTCGCGGCACCCCGCCTTCAGTGCTCATGATCGTGGCCATCATGATCGCGACTACTCCCACTCGCTGGCTGGGGCTCAGGCTGGGACTCATGTTCATGTTCATTGGCATGTTCAACATGCTCGTCGTCCATACCACCATGCGAGTGGCCGCTGCTGGCAGCCACGGCCGCCTGATAGTCGGCGGCGCTCTGGCCCGGCAGCGATTGGAGAAACGCCACCATGCCCCAGATGGTCCTGTCATCCATGCTCAGGCCCCAGGCTGGCATACCGGTGGCTTTGAGCCCGTGCTTGATAACCCAGAAGTCCCGCGCCGGGTTACCAGGTTCGCGCGCCGCCAGGGCAGGCGGTTGCGGGTAGAGCCCGCGACGAAGCTCCGATTCGGCCAGGCCGGGACGCAGGTGACAACCCTCGCACATCGCGGCGTAGTTTCCGGCCCCCTTGCGGATCAATTCTTCGTCCGCCAGGGCCGGGACCTCGATCGAAGCGGCTCGCACCGCCACCGATCTCTCCCGGGCTATCTCGAGCAGGCGGTACACGGCGCGGCTGTGCGGCTCGTCGGCAGCAACGTTAAAGGTCCCTGACCAGATGATGCCGCCAACGGCAGCACCGCCAGCAAGCACCAGAACGATGACGACACTTAAAACGTTCTTCATGACTACTCCTGATCAAAACCAGAGACGAATGCCGGCAACTGCGCGGGTGTCACGCACTGCTTCGTCGTCGTCGCGGGCAAAGTCGGCGGTGTCACCGAAGCTGCCACTCCACTCCACCCCGAAGTAGGGGGCGATTTCCCGACGAACTTCATAGCGCAGCCGCAGACCGAGCGTGAGCTGACTGAGTCCGTTGCCGATGCCCGTTGCCGCGTCATCCTTGCCAAACGCCTCAAGCTCGGCACGAGGCACAAGAATGAGCCGGTTGGTGAGCAGCACGTCGGCTGAGGCTTCAAGCCGCGTCCCGATCTGACCTCGCTCGCCAGCGAACAGATCAGCCTCGACATGAAAACGGTACGGCGCCAGGCCCTGAACGCCGATCAGACCGTAGCTGCGCCCCGGCCCGGCGCCGCCATCCTGGCGCAGGCCGCCGACGACATCCCACCAGGCGGCAATAGGCTTCGACCACAGCAGTTCAGCCCGCATATCGTCTACATCGCCGTTGGTCCTGTCGCCCTCGGACCGGAACAGCAGGCGACCGGTGTCGTGACCGAGCCAGGCGGAAACATTCCAGCTGAGTGTGCTGTCCGGCGAGGTGTCCTGCCACTCGAACTGGTCGAGCAGCAGCATGCCGACCAGCGGGTCGTCGTTCATGTGGGAATGATTAATGCCGTCCGCCATTGCGCCATTGCTCGCGACCAGCAGGAACGCAGCAGTACTTAGGCCAATCTGTCTGCTCTGATTACGCATCGACGCTCACCTCCCGGAACATGCCGGCTTCCATATGCATCAGCAGGTGACAGTGATAGGCCCAGCGACCCAGTGCATCGGCGCTGACCCGATAGGTCACTCGCTCGCCGGGCTTCACGCTGATGGTGTGCTTGCGAACCAGGAAGCGCCCCTGCTCGTCCTCGAGATCGCTCCACATGCCGTGCAGGTGGATCGGGTGGGTCATCATTCCATCGTTCACCAGCACGAAGCGTACGCGCTCGCCGTACTTGAGCTTGATCGGCTCAGCGGCCGAGAATTTCACGCCGTTGAACGACCAGATGTAGCGTTCCATGTGGCCGGTCAGGTGCAGCTCGATCGTCCGGGTGGGTTCGCGCCCGTCGGGATCGGGGAAGGTGCTGTTGAGGTCGGCATAGGTCAGCACGCGACGGCCGTTGTCACGCAGTCCGATCCCCGGATCGTCGAGCCGGCTGACGGGATTCATCGCCAGCATGTCGACACCGGGCCCTGTCTCCGCAGGCGCGTGGGTCACCACAGCAGACATGGGCATATCTGCGCTCTGCATACCCGGCATCGCCATTCCAGGCATCGAAGACATGTCGTGGCCCGCGTGGGGATCCGGCTCCACGGCACCCATGTCGTGGCCCACGTGGTCGCCACCACCGGCCATGTCATGCCCCATGTCCGCCATCGTGAGTTCGACGGGCGCGTCGAGCGCCGGCACACTGGCTGCCATACCGGCACGTGGCGCGAGCGTGCCCCTCGCGAAACCCGTCCGATCCATGGACTGGGCGAAAATCGTGTACGGCTCGTCACGTTCAGGAGTTACGATGACATCGAAGGTCTCGGCCGTCGCAATACGGAACTCATCGACAGAAACGGGCACGACCGGCTGGCCATCAGCCGCGACGACGGTCAGGCGCAGCCCGGGTATGCGCACGTCGAAGAAGGACATGGCGGAACCATTGATGAAGCGCAGTCGAACCTTCTCGCCGGGCTTGAACAAGGCCGTCCAGTTCTCGGCCGGTGCCTGGCCGTTCATCAAGTAGGTGTAGGTATAGCCGGTCACGTCGGCAAGATCGGTGCGATTCATGCGCATCTCACCCCACATGGCGCGCTTCGAGAGCGCCGCACGCAGACCCGTCTGGCGTATATCGCGCACCAGGTCGCCGACGGTCGGCTGATTGAAGTTGTAGTAGTCCGGCTGCTTCTTCAGTTTCGCAAACACCCGATCGGGATCTTCGTCCGTCCAGTCGCTCAGCATCACGACATAGTCCCGGTCAAAACTGACCGGCTCCGGATCGCGCGGATGAATGACCAGCGGCCCGTACAGTCCCAGCTGTTCCTGGAATCCGGAATGACTGTGGTACCAGTAGGTACCGGACTGATTTACCGGGAACTGGTAGGTGAAGGTTTCACCAGGCGCAATGCCGGGGAAACTGAGGCCCGGAACGCCATCCATCCCGGTCGGCAGGATGATGCCGTGCCAGTGGATCGACGTGGCCTCGCTCAGTTGGTTGGTCACGCGCAGGGTGACCGTGTCCCCCTCCTGCCAGTGGAGGACCGGCGCGGGCAGCGACCCATTGATTCCGACGGCCAGCCGCTCCCGATCGGTGACTCGCACCGGGAATTCGCCAATCGAGAGCGAGAAGTCCCGGCCGCTGAGGTGAGTGAGCCCCCGGCCGTCCGCCGCGCCACTCGCCGTTTGCCAACGACCCAAGGCCGCCACGGCGCCCGCGGCGCTTGCCCCCAGGACAAAGCGACGCCGACCGGGGCTAGTGACCCCTGTAGTAGACAAGTACTGACGGGCATCCTGCCCGCGACGAATAGCCATGACAATCTCCTGCAACGCCAACAACGGGCCGAAGCCCGGATCAAGTCGGTGGCGGAGAGATCTCTAGATCAGGAACTGACACAACAGGAGATAAAGCGGTCGCGCGCTGGTGCTCGACCCAGTCGAATCAGCCGGAACGGCCTGAGAAGATGCTCGCTGCGCCACCGGGATCGACGACAGGATCGTCATGGCAAGTGGTGGTGGCTCGGCCCGACCGGAGTCGAATGCCAGGTTCTCGATGGAGGCACCTGCGGACGCGGAACTGGCCAGGCAGGCATCCCCGCCGTCGGTCGTCAGGCAATGCTCGCAGTCAGCATCGGCCGGCATGAGCACCATGGCCGTGGCGCACGGCACCGCGAACAGGTGCAGCAGCACCATGGCAATGACGAGAGTTTCGCGGCGAATGGCTGTCACGATGGCGAACCTAGCACCCGGTATCCGGCGTCGGAAACGATCCCCGTCACTTGCCTCCGGGCGTCGTCATTCGCTGCATGCCAGCGATTGCCGGTCAAGGCGGTGCCGCCTCGGGCGGTGTCGAGGCCAGCAGCCCGGACAGCAAAATAACGAGGAGCATGATCAGGGCCTCGGCCCGTATGCCCCAACGCATATGCCGGGCCGCGCGGGGATCGCCAGCCGCCAGTCGTGGCGCCAGCTTCAGCTTGTGATACGCCGCAATGGCCATCAGCACGGTGAACCAGGTGGTTTTCATGATGAGTAGCTGCCCGTACCAGCTCTCCAGTAACGCAATGGGCCACGCCAGGTGAATCAGGGCAGTGACGACACCGACCAGTGCCAGTGTGCCGACGGCCGCCACGGCCAGTCTCGAAAACCGGGTGACCACCGTAGCCGCGCCTGCAAGCGTTTCCACACCAAGCACCCGGTGGAGCGGCCACAGCGATCCCACCCAGTACGCCGCGCAGCTCACGTGCAGCATCATTAATGGCATCAGCAGGAAACTTGGGTCTCGGCTCACCGGGTGGCCGATAAGCGCACGGCTTGCAGCCAAAGCCAATGCCCCGCCAAGCAGCAGGGGCCGGTGACGCCGCCAGGTCGCCAGCAACAGCAGACCGAAACCCGAAATCGCCAGCACATTCAGTTGCTGCGGGCTGAGCGCGCCGGCCATGAGCCCGCCGACAGCGCTCAACGCCAGAAGCCGGCGCAGATTCGTCGCGACCGGAACTGATACGGGGATCAGCAACAGAAACCACGCCGTGCCCATCGCGAGCAGCATGAGCCAGACGTAAGCGGCGCGTTTCACTACCAGGCTGTCGACCGGGGACGCGGGCTCGGCCACGGCAGAAGGAGTGGCAGCGAATGCTGACAGTGCCATCGTAATCACGATCACCGTCGCGACGGTAAGCCACAACCGCGTGGATGACATGCCGGTGTGATTCATGGGCGAACTCGCTGGTATGCTGACCGGAACAACCCGCGGAACATACAGACTGGATTGAACAATGACCACTCGCCACCGCGAGCCGATGATGCTTACGGCAATTTACGGTCTGGCCCTGGCCAGCATTCTGGTCACTCGCATTCTCAAGGCCTTCACGGTGTCGGAGGTGCTCGCCGTCGCCGCATTCGTTTGCGGCCTCTTGCTCTTCTGGCGCCACCGCGGCCGGCAACCGGGTGCCCGGCTGGCTTGGCCCGAGCGGCTGATCGTGACCGGCTCCCTGGTGGGTCTCAGCGGACTGCCAGTCAAGCTGCTGTTCAGCCTGCTCGGCATCGGCGCCGCCGACCATAACATGGCCAATCATGAGAGCACTGCGGGCAACGCCTTGCTGCTCCATATTCATCACCTGTTCTTCAACCTCGGGTTCGTCCTGCTGCTGATCTCCTCGGTGTTCTTGATGGCACACGCGATTCGGCGGGACAATCGCTGACGACTGCGGTAAAGGCCAGGCCGAGGCCGCGATTGGCCCCGGTAATCAACACTGTCGGGGCGTCGGTACCGCCGGCGGCGTTGCCCGCAACGGGCACGAGCGTTACTACAACCGCACGCAACAGGCTCACCATGGCATCTACCTCAGTCACTTCAATCACCTTGCTGAGCCATTCTTCAGCGTGCTGCTGAATCCTGAACCACTCTGCACCCTCACGACCTGACGGCACGATATAGAGCCAGCGTGCCGAGCACAGTGTCATAGGTTCGCGTCTGAGTGACATCGACGAGCTGCGCTTCAGCGAATACGTCGACGAGCCTCCCGTTCACGTTATCCCGCGTGTTGTAGAACCCATCCAGCAATTGAACGGTGACGAAGGCCACACGCATCAGGGGACCGCTAGGACGACCCCAGTCAGCGACATGCAGTTCACCCCCCGGGCGAAGAACGCGACGAATCTCCCGTGCGGTCCGGAGCTTGTCCTGCCACGACAGGTGATGGAAGAACAGGCTCGACAGGACGCGGTCAAAGTGCCCATCGGGGTACGGCAGGTGCCACGACAAGCCGTGGTCGAGCTGGATAGACGCCCCGGCCTTCGCCACCTTCCTTGAGGCAATTGCCAGAATATCCCGGTCTCCGTCTATACCAGTGACACTCGCTCCCGGGGTTCGCTGCTTGATCAGCATGGACAATGTCCCGGTTCCGCAGGCGAGATCCAGCACTCGCTGGCCGTCGGCGACTCGGGCCTGGTCGACGAGGGCCGCCTTGAACGTTCGCTCCCGCGTTGTTGCCCGCACAACAACGTCGTATGCCGGCGTCAGCCAGCGAAAGCGGAGTGCCGGCACATACTCGGAATTCTGACCCGCGCTAATCTGCCGATCCCATACTGCGGTGGGACTTGGCCATCTCGCGGGCCTCAGCTGCCGCCGCACGATAGGCCTTCGCAAGACGGTTGCAGTGATTTCCAAGGCTGCGATAGCTGCCAGACTGCTTGTTGGTACTGTTCCCGCGCGACTTGTAACTGCGCGCCAGAGCTTCGTGACGTTCCGCCTTCTTCTCAAGGGCCTCAGCTTCCTGCTCGTACCCTGCCGCCTCGGCGGCATGTTCACTGCTGGAGCCCGGAATCGAGATCTCAGTATCCGCGGCCAGTGGCACGGAGCTGAGCATGAGGGTGCCCGTGGCAATGCCGGCTATAGCCACTATGGTTGCAATGCGAAGTCCTGGTCGCGACATGATGATCTCCTTGAATGGTGGAGCTATGAATGACACTTCTCTAACAACTATTCGCCTCTTCCAGACTAACGACTCAGCTCGATCACATCGTGAACCGAAACCGCGCCGCTGATGACTCGGGCCTTGGCAAAGTGCTCGTCTATTACCCGCTCGATCCGCACGGCCCCGACCGGGACCCGCTCCCACAGAACCGGGTCTTCTTCGAGCACGTTAACTTCACGCTTCGAGAGCCCGTAGGCGATCAACTCCTGGTTCACCCTTGCGCCGTCGGCGGACCCAACGCAAATGACCGCATCGTTTCCAGTAATCTCGACGACTTGACCGCGCATAACGTAGTTGTGGTGTGCACTCTGAATAGTGGAGCAGCCAGCAACTAAACCAATCACCAAGGCGACCAGAATCAATGGCACAGGGGAATAAGTGCGCACGGCTGTGTTCTACTCACTCTTCAAACGAACTATTGGAGTAATCTTATCGTTACCTGCCGCCGGCAGTTATCTCGAAATCGTCGCGACGGCCGAGCCGTAGTCCGCCACTGGCGCAGCAATCCGGCGCACCACCGCCGAACCGGGCCCGGTGGCCCCACGAGTGATCTATCTTGCGATACGTTAAAGAAGCCCTACGTCCCGGTCGGCATCCCCGCGGACCCGCTGCCGGCACATATGCTGGCGTTCTTGCCATGTAGGCACGGTAGTGCTCGCCGAACTCCTGGATTGCCATTTCCTCTTCGCGACAGGCAAGCCGTACGTAGACGTCCACCAGAATCGGGAACATGACGAGCGTCGGCCGCGCTCATTTTTGTCGTCGGCACTTGCCTAGTCGGCCGCACCCATACCGCGGTGGGAGCTGGCCATTTCGCGCGCTTCAGCCGCCGCGGAGCGATACGCTTTCGCCAGACGCTTGCAATGATTACTCAGACTGCGCAAACCTGCGGCCTGCTTGTTGGTTCCACTGGCGCGCGCACGATAGCGAGCCGCCAGATCCGTGTGCTGGTCTGCCTTTGCCTCGAGTGCCTTGGCTTCCTGCTCGTACCGGGCCGCTTCCGCGGCATGTTCCCCTGCAGTAGCGGGCATCGCCATTTCGGCGTCTGCGGCGATCGAAGGCAGGGACGCGACCCCGAGTGCTCCGGTGGCCAGAATGGCAGCGGCGAGAACGGTCGTAATGCTGTGCTTCATCCGGTTCATGATGATCTCCTCCAATAATGTTTCTGACTGGCGACACAAGTAACAAAAAAAATACGGCTTCATAGGCACGTCACGAGGCCGTTGCCGGCGCGTCTGGCGATCCGGCTGCATGCCGGACATCCACCTGCCATCGCCAGATCGCGTAGACGGCCGGTATCACTAGCAAGGTCAGCAGCATGGCTGACAGCACGCCCCCCACCATGGGCGCAGCGAGTCGCTTCATGACATCCGCTCCGACTCCCGTCGCCAACATGACGGGAAGCAGCCCAAGGACATTTGCAAGCCCAGCCATGACCATGGGGCGGATGCGTTCCAGCGCCCCCTCGTGGACAGTCTCGAGCAGATCCTGCAGGGAACGCAACCGCCCGGCCGCCTTGCGCCTTTTGCAGGCCTGGTCCAGATACACGAGCATCACGGCACTGGTCGCGGCAGCTACGCCAGCCAAAGCTATGATCCCCACCCACACCGCGATACTCATGTTGTAACCGAGGAGCACCATGAACCACAACCCGCCGACCAGCGACAGCGGGACGCCAAGCATGACCATCAGGGTCTTGGCCACCGACTGGAACGTGAAGTAGAACAGCACAAAGATGATCGCCAGCGTCAGGGGAATAAAAATCTGCAGTCGCTGGGCAACCCGCTCCATATATTCGTACTGCCCGGACCACGCGATCGTATAGCCGGTCGGAAGTTCTACATTGTCTGCAACAGCGCGTTTGAGGTCCTCCACATAACCACCCACGTCACGGCCAGTCATGTCGACGTACACGTACCCAACCAGCATCCCACCCTCGTTGCGAATCATGGCCGGGCCGCTGACGAGTTCCAGGTCGGCAAGCTGCCCGAGGGGCACTTGTGCACCGCTCGGAGTCGCCACCAGCACGCGCCCAAGTTCGTCCGGACTGTCGCGAAGTTCCCTCAGGTAACGGACACTAATGGGATAACGCTCACGACCCTCGATAGTGGTGGCGATGCTCTCGCCACCAATGGCAGACTCGATAATGCGGCCCACGTCCATCACCGTGAGGCCGTAGCGGGCAATCTCGTCCCGCTTGATGATGAAATCCAGGAAGAACCCGCCAGCCACTTTCTCGGCAAAGACACTCCGGGTGCCCGGCACCGGGGCCACCGCCATCTCGATGTGCTGACCGATGGATTCGATGGTCTTCAGGTCCGGGCCGAAAATCTTGATGCCAACAGGCGTACGTACGCCGGTAGTGAGCATGTCGATGCGCGCCTTGATGGGCATGGTCCACGCATTGGCTACCCCGGGAAACTGCAATGCCCCGTCCATCTCGTCGATAAGACCCTCGTAGGTCACGCCAGGGCGCCACAGTTCCTTCGGTTTGAGCTCCACCACGACCTCCATCATCGAGAAGGGTGCCGGGTCTGTGGACGTCTCTGCGCGACCGGCTTTCCCGAAGACCCGCTCCACTTCCGGAAAAGACTTCAGCTTCTGATCCATCTGCTGCAGCAACTTTCCAGCCTCCGTGACGGACAATCCGGGCTGAGTGACCGGCATGTACAACAACGTGCCTTCGTACAGCGGCGGCATGAACTCCGAACCCATGCGCTGGAAGGCCGGCAGGACCGTCGCCGTCAGTAGAATCGCGATGACAACGACCGCGAACCGGTGGTTCAGGGTGACGCGGAGGGGGTAGCTGTACAGACGTTGCAGCAACCGCGTGACAGGGTGAACTTCCTCAGACCTGATGCGACCACGAATCAGCAGGGTCAGGAGCGCCGGGACCAAAGTGATCGCCAGCAGGGCGCTCATCGCAATTGCCAGGTTCTTCGTCAGGGCCAGGGGCATGAAGAGACGCCCCTCCTGTGCTTCCAGAGTGAAAACTGGCATGAAAGCAACCGCGATTACCAGCAGGGAGGAGAAGACCGCCGGCCCGACTTCCTTGGCGGAATCGATCACTACCCGGTTGCGGTCGCCAACCCGGCCATCCCGCTCCCATTCCGCCAGGCGTTTGTGGGCGTTATCGACCATGATGATCGCGCCATCCACCATATCGCCGATAGCCACGATGATGCCGCCGATCGACATGATATTCATGCCCACTCCCAGGTAGTACATCGGGATGAAGGCGATGAGAATCGCAAGCGGCAGTGTGATGATGGGGATCAGCGCGGAACGGAAATGCAGCAGGAACCCGATGATCAGCACGCTGATCACGATCAGTTCCTCGATCAGGTTCTCGCTGGCGGTCCTGACCGCCTTACTGATCAGGTCACTGCGGTCGTAGACAGTAACGATCTTGACGCCCTTGGGCAGCGATGGCTCCACTTCCTTGAGCTTCGCCTTTACCCGCTTGATGACCTGTTGTGCATCTTCGCCAAAACGCATGACGACGATGGCGCCGACCACCTCGCCGCGGCCGTCGAGATCCACCAGACCGCGCCGCATATCGGGGCCAAGGGTCACCCAGGCGATATCGCGCAGCAGAACGGGTGTGCCGTTTTCATTGACCCCAACGGCAATCTTTTCGATGTCCGCTACCGACTTGATATAGCCACGTCCGCGGATCATGTACTCGGCGCCGGAAAACTCGACCACCCGTCCGCCGACATCCAGGTTGCTCATCCGCACCTTGTCGATGATCTCCGAGACGTTCAGCCCGTAGGCGAGCAACCGGGTGGGATCGAGATTGATCTGGTACTGGCGCACGAAGCCACCGACACTCGCCACCTCTGCCACGCCCTCAACGCTGCGCAGCCAGTAGCGCAAGTACCAGTCCTGGAATGAGCGCAGGGAGGAAAGATCCTGCTGGCCGGTCTCGTCCACCAGCGCGTACTGGAAGACCCAGCCCACGCCGGTGGCATCCGGTCCGAGTTGCGGCGTGACGCCTTCAGGCAGGAGGCCGGTGAGCTGGTTCAGGTATTCCAGCACGCGGGAGCGTGCCCAGTAGATATCCGTCCCGTCCTTGAACAGGACGTAAACATAGGAGTAACCGAAGTCCGAAAATCCGCGCACGACCGTGACGTCCGGAGCGGAGAGCAGCGCCGTAACCACGGGATAAGTGATCTGGTCCTCCACGAGATCAGGCGAGCGGCCCATCCACGTCGTGTAGACGATGACCTGCGTATCGGAAAGATCCGGTATCGCGTCGATCGGCGTATTGCGCATCGCCCACAGCCCGCCGGTGGCAAGCGAGAACACCAGCAGGAAGACGATGAACCGGTTCCGGGCGCAGAACTCGATGGTGCTCTCAACCATTTCGTACACCACCGCTCACCGCACGGACTCCTGCACGCTTCCCGCGTCCCCGGTGTTCTCTTGCTGCTTCCGGTTGCCCGGCATGTCCATGCCGGCCATGCCGGCCATCGCGCCCTTGACCTGGCTCTCCGAATCAATCAGGAAGTTCGCCGATGTGACGATCTCCTCGCCTTCGCTGAGTCCGTCGATAATTTCGACCCAGTCGCCGGCCCGGGCGCCGATCTTCACCTCGCGCCACTCCAGCTTTCCGCCGCCCCTTCTCACGAACATGATCCGCCGCTGTCCGGTTTCCAGCACGGCGTCCTTTGGAACAACGAGCCTTTCCCCCAGGGGAACGATCAGAGCCACATTGACGTACATGTCCGGCTTGAGCTTCCCGTCAGGATTGTCCAGTTCAAAGCGAACCCTGGCGGTGCGCGTCGCCGGGTCCAGCGTGGGATAGACAAACGTTAGTTCCCCGTCCATGAGCGATGCCGCGTCGTAGGACAGGGTAATCTGCGCTGTCTGGCCAAGCTGAATGAATGGCAGCTCGTATTCATAGATATCAGCCAGAATCCAGACGTGGCTGAGGTCGGCGATGACGTAGAGATCCTCCCCGGGCATTACTCGCATCCCGGCCACCGCCATTTTCTCGATGACAGTGCCGCCGAGCGGGGCATGGATCGGCAGCGTTCTCAGGATCTTTCCGGATCGCTCCAGTTCCCGAATGTGGCTGTCCGCGATATCCCACAGCTGCAGGCGGCGGCGGGAGGACTCCAGTAACGACTTTGCGCCTTCAGCGACCTCCGGAAAGTTGCTTCCCCCCAGCGTCTGCGCGCTGCGCAGCGCCAGCAGGTATTCTTCCTGGGTCGCCACGACTTCCGGACTGTACAGGGTGAACAGCGACTGCCCCTTGGTCACCGACTGGCCGGTGGTGTTTACATAGAGCTGATCGATCCACCCCTCAATCTTGACATTGACGCGGGCAAGCCGCCGCTCATCGATCACCACCCGGCCGACGGTGCGAATCTCCCGGTCCAGTGAACGCCGGACGGCTCTCTCGAACTTGACTCCGATGGATTGGAGCCGCTCGGGCGCCACATCGAGTTCGCCCCCACCGGGCGCAGCCGGCGCCGGCATTCGCGCCATCTCCTCGGGCGTCATGCCGTGACCCGGCGCGGCCGCGGCCGGCGTCGATGCACTCATCGCCGCCATCTCTTCCGGGGTCATTTGATCGCCGACCACCCGTTGTTCCGCCGCCGGCTGCACGCGATCCTGGCATCCGCTCACCATGCCGAATGCCCCCGCGAGCAGACAGACCTGCAAGAACATCGCCAGCGGCGGCGACGGACGCTCCGGATGGCGTGGTGTCATGGCTCTTCTCCGATGATCTCTTCCAGGCGCGCACGAGACTTTTCATGTTCGGCTATTTCCGCCTGCAACTCGAGCTCGCTCTCCTGCAACGTCAGGAGGCTGTTCAGCAGGGTCAGAAAATCCACCCGGCCCACAGCGTAAGCTGCCTTTGCCGAATCCAGCGTGAGTTGTGCCTGGGGAATAATCGCCTTGCCGAGCAGGGCAATCAGTTCCTCGGCACGCTTGATCTGGGCTACGTCATCCCTCACCCGCATGACCAGCTCCTGATGCGCCGCCTGGAGGTCCCCGACAGCTTGTGCCCGGGCAGCCCTCGCTTCGTACACCCCATAACGCTGCTTGGTGGCGTAGTAAAGCGGCACGGTAACGTTCAGCATGAGCTGATAGCCGTTCTCGCCCATAGGCTCGTCCCGCATGCCCTGGACGCCGATCTCGAAATCGGGCAGGTATTCGCGCCGCGCCAGGGCCACTGCCGCGTCGCCACGTTCGACTCCCTCGCTCCGGGCGCGCAGTAGCGGAGCCTGGTCAACCAGATTGATGAGGTCGGCCAGACTCCGGCGAATGGGCCTCGGGTGTGTTTCTCCCGGCACATCCACCGACTCTCCTGGCGAGCGGTTCAGGAGGCGTGCCAATTCCGCACTCACGGACTGCTGTCGTTGCCTGATGGTGGCCAGCCGCGCAAGATTGCGCGACACTTCGGCCTGCGCGCGGAAGACATCCGCCTGGGCCATCTTCCCGACCGTGTAGCCAGCCTCGGCGGCCTTCGAGAACTGGACGAGTAGTTGCCGACTCTCCTCTATGATGGCCATCGACTGGTACAGCAGGCGCTGCTCAAAGTACGCCTCCTTCAGGCGCGCGACGACGCCGAGGCGTACTGCGAAATACTCCTGCTCCACCCGGTCGGCCTCACGAGAGGCAATCTCCCCTTTGAGCTTCAGCTTGCCGGGGAACGGGATCTCCTGACTGACTCCGTACATCGTCTCGCGGACGGGCATGTCCTCGTAGCTGAGCCTGATCATCGGGTCGGGGAGCGTCCGCGCCTGCGGAATCATCGCTTTCGTGGCCTCGTGGCGCTGGGCGGCGGCCCTGATCTCGGGATTGTTCTCGACTGCCTCCTGCACTAACGCCGCAAGATCGACGGCCGTCGGCGCCACGCCCGGACCTTCCACGGCGAAAGAGTCGAGACCAAACAAGATCGTTGTAACGCTAATGACTAGGCGAGAGATACGCATGTGACTGTCCTTTCCCCGGCTCTGGACATACATTACGTGACAAAGGCGTCGGGATCCGCCGTGCCCGCCGCCCCGGCGCGCCGCAATATTTTCCGGCCTTCCAGCACCAGCAGGGGAATGCAGCCCAGTGCCGTCCAGGCGAGACACTGCTTGAGGGTGATCGGCTCGGTTCCGAAAAGTGTCTGCAATATCCCGACATGATGGATCGCCAGCTGTAACGCGAAGCTGGCCATGACAACAAGGAAGAGCCGGATATTCGAGAGCAGTCCAACCTGCCACACGGTCATCACATTGCTGCGTGCGCCAAAGGAACGCATCAGTTCGGAAATAACCAGCGCCGTGAAGGCAGCATTGCGCGCCTGCTCGAGATTAGCATCGATATACAGTTCGTAGGCGAAAGCTGCAAGGGTCACACCGGCGGTCAAAAGACCGGTCAGGGCCGTCAGCCGCAGGAAGTCGCGATCCATCAATTGCGCGTCAGGGCGGCGCGGGGGCCGGTTCAGCACGCCGGGGTCCACCGGTTCGGTGGCGAGTGCCAGCGCCGGCAAGCCGTCCGTCACGAGATTGATCCACAGCAGATGCAGGGGCAGCAGCGGCAGCGGCCAGCCCACCAGGGCGGCGATTAGCATGACCATGAGTTCTCCGGCATTGCCGGCCAGAAGATAGGCGAGAGTCTTGGCGATGTTGTCGTAGATGCCTCGACCCTCCTCCACGGCGGCCACGATGGAGGCAAAGTTGTCGTCGGTGATGATGATGTCGGCGGCTTCTTTGGTGACCTCCGTTCCTGTGATCCCCATGGCGATGCCAATGGACGCTTCTTTGAGAGCCGGCGCGTCGTTGACGCCATCACCGGTCATGGCCACGATCGTGCCACGCGACTTCCAGGCCCGCACGATGCGGAGCTTGTGCTCCGCAGTGACCCGGGCGTAGACGGCGATGTCACTGACGCGCTCGGCGAGTGCCGCGTCGGTCATGCGCTCGAGTTCCACCCCCAGCAGCACCCCGTCCCCGGTCCCCAGTACACCCAGTTCCCGGGCGATTGCGCGCGCGGTATCCGGGTGATCGCCGGTGATCATCACTGTCTTGATGCCGGCACGTTTGCACTTCGCGACCGCTTCGCCGGCTTCGGCCCGGGGCGGGTCCTGCAGCCCGATCAGGCCAAGCAATGTGAGGCCCTGCTCGAGGTCATTGGCCGCATCGACTGTGAAGGGCTGTGCAAGTGGCCGCCTGGCCAATGCCAGCACCCGCAAGGCATCGCTCGCCAGCAAAGCGCCGGCCTGCGCCATCCTGCTGCGGTCGCTGGCCGACAACTCGACCGGCTCGTGTTCAGCAGTCAGAATATGCGTACAACGCTCGAGGATGACCTCGGGCGCGCCTTTGACGAAGGCCGTGACGTCCTCGCCGCGCGTGCGCACGACCGTCATGCGTTTGCGATCAGAGTCGAACGGCACAGTTTGCAGCCGAGGCATATCAGACTCGATCGCGGACCGGGTCAGACCCCCTTTCGCTGCCGCGACCAGCAGCGCTCCCTCGGTAGGATCACCGACGACGATGGGCCGGCCCGCCTTTTCCTGAAGTTCTGCGTCATTGCAGGCAGCGGCAGCCTGGAGGAGGTTAAACAACAGGGGATCGTCACCGGCCGTGCGTTCTGCGCCGTCCGAAAAGAATGCTCCTTCCGGAGCATAACCTTCGCCGCTGATCTGGTAGAGCCGGGCACTGGTAACGACCTTGCGTGCAGTCATCTCGCCGACGGTCAGTGTCCCGGTCTTGTCCGTGCAGATAACCTGGGCGCAACCCAGCGTTTCCACCGCCGCCAGGCGCCGTATCAGCGCATTGCGGCGCACCATGCGCTGGACGCCCAAAGCCAGGGCAACGGTGACGACCGCCGGCAATCCTTCAGGGACTGCGGCAACCGCAAGGCTGACAGCGCTCAGGAACAGTTCGAAAAGACCGATGCCGCGCAAGAGGCCCAGCCCGAAGACTATGGCGACGATCGCCAGACAGGCCCACAGCAAGCGCCGGGCCACCTGGTCGAGCCGCCGCTGCAGCGGGGTCGCATCGTCCGTAGCAGTTTCCAGAAGGCGTGCGATATGGCCGATCTCCGTGCTCATCCCGGTCGCGACCACGAGCGCCCGGGCCGATCCGGCGGCGACACTCGTACCCAGAAAGACCATGTTCCGACGATCGGCAATGGCCGTTTCAAGGGGGAAAACGCCGGGGCGCTTCTCGACGGGCTCGGACTCCCCAGTCAGGGCGGCCTCCGTGGTGCGCAGTACGGAGGCTTCCAGGAGGCGGGAATCGGCCGCGACCAGATCTCCTGCCTCAAGGACCAGCACATCGCCAGGGACGATCGCTGCCGCCGGAAGAACCTGAGCGCGGCCATCCCGGATCACCCGCGCCCGGGGCGCTGCGAGCCGCGCCAGTGCAGCGGCCGCTTTCTCGGCACGGTACTCCTGAAAGAAGCCGATGACGGCGTTCAGCGCGACGATGGCGATTATCGCGATACCGTCGATCATCTCCCCCAGCGACGCCGAGACCGCGGCTGCGACAATGAGCACCCAGATCACCAGGCTCTCGAACTGGCGTGCCAGTATGGCGAGGGGCGAAACGGGCTTGCCTTTTCGCAGCGCATTGGGCCCGTGGGTGTGCAGGCGTTCGGCGGCCTCGCCGGTCGCAAGCCCGTGGACCAGATCCGCCTTGAACTCAATGGCGACGTGCTCTACCGCCTGATCGTGCCAGCTGTTTGCCATCGCCAGCGGTGCTAACTGCCAATAGACTGCAGGAACTTTCTTTCGACCTCATTCTCAATCTGAAGCCGGTCGTCGATTTCCCGGTCGGTCGCACGGGTGGGGCACACGGTGCCCCCAGCACCGCGAACTGATTCGCAGATTGCAATCAGAGGGGCTATGAAGGGCGGGTTGACGGGGTCAAACATCACGGCCACGCCATCCCACGTGCTGCGCACTACCATTGCCTCGGCACACATACGTTCCCGGTCACTCGATGTCTGATGGCCCAGTCGCAGTTCCACGGGAAGATAGGACCGCCAACGTCGCGCGCCTGTCTCGACGAACGCACCGCTCATACTGATGTCGCGCAGACTCCCGGAGACCTCATCGCCATCCGGCATAACCAGTAGCACGATCGTGCGAATCGTATGGCGACACCCGAAACGATGGTCCATGATGCGGGTGTCTCGGGCAGCTACGGACATTTCAGGACCCTCTGCCCGCACCTCGCGGCGGCGCTTCTTTCGCATCGACCATGTCTCCGCTATCGATCTCGGCTTCTGCGGCCAGCCAGTCATCGAGTTCACACCCGCTTTCAAAACCTCGACACTCGGCGCGATAGTAGGCGGCCTCGGCAATCATCTGGTGACGCGCTGGCTGCACGACATCGCCGGCCACTTTCTGATCAGGCGACTTGCTCGTGACGGGTTCGCCTGGATTGCCCTCTGTCGTCATGTGATCTGTGTTTTTCAACGCTTTCATTGCACACCTCCAAATTGCCCGCTTAGCCCCCCGCCTTTACAACTACGGCATGAACTGGGATTCCTCTGCCGCCTGTGTAGCTGAAACGTTAGCGCCGCCTTTGGATAGATGTATCTCGAAAGGGTCGCGATTCCCTGGAAGTAGGTATATTTACGAATCGCGCTCTCCGATCCGCACGACGTCCGACGACAGATACCGATGGGGAGGCACAACCAGATTGGTGGGCGCCGGTACGTCTTTGAGTACCCGGCCGGCGAAATCGAACATGGACCCGTGGCAGGGACAGAAGTATCCACCAGGCCACGCCGCGCCCAGGTCCTGCGTGGCCGCTTCCGGCCGGAACAATGGTACACACCCAAGATGTGTGCAAAGCCCCACGACAATCAGAACCTGAGGTTTGATCGAGCGCGTCGGGTTTCGGGCATAGGCAGGCTGCTGAGATGACTCAAGCGAGTCCGGATCCCGCAGCCGTGAGGTCAGTTGCGGATCAGCGAGGCCCCGCAGGATTTGCGGTGTGCGACGAAAAACCCACACAGCCTGCCCGCGCCAGACTACGGTGATCTGTGCACCCGGCTCGATACGGCTCACGTCAACGTCGACAGGCGCACCGTAGGCGCGTGCCCGGGCACTGGGTCGCCAGGAAGCGATGAAGGGCCACGCGGCGGCACCGATTCCCACGACGCCGGCCACCGCAGTGGCCTTTATCAGCAGGCGGCGGCGCCCGGATCCTTTGGCTTGATCAGACATCGTGTGTGGCGACCTGGGCCTGAGAGCCCTGGGAACTTTCTCGCACCAGCACGACGACCGTCCTCGCCGGTACTCGATAGGCCATGGATTGAAGGCGAACTTCATCGCCCGGCTCCAGAACGTCGACGGGGCTGTCCAGACTGGTGTCGACCACTCGCCGCCACTCGCTCACCGTGCCCTCTTGTATCTGGAAGGTCAGTTCCTCCCAGGAGGCATTGATCATGATGTAGAGGTCATCGTCCTGATGCGAAGCGCCATGCAGGGCAAATGCAATGCTGTGGGAATTAAAAGTGAGGTCGGGCTCAGACCCGACGCCATACCACCGAACATCTTCGCGCCAGAAGCGGCTTCTCGCGAGCGAAACATGGGCCTTGCGAAACGCGATCATCAACTTGAAGAAGCGGAAGATGTCTGGGTTGTCGTGCAGCCGGTCCCAGTTAATCCACCCGACTTCGTTGTCCTGATTGTAGGGATTGTTGTTACCCGCCTGCGTGTGCATGAACTCGTCCCCGGCACGGAACATCGGCGTCCCGTTCGAGAGCATGAGAAGGCAACAGAAGTTCTTGATCTGCTGCCTGCGCAGCTTCGCGACTTCCGGAGGGACGCTGTCGTCGCCCTCCCAGCCACAATTCCAGCTGTGGTTTTCCTCCATGCCATCCGTGTTGCCGTGGCCGTTCGACCAGTTTCGCTTCTGGTTATAGGCCACCAGGTCGAACAGCGTGAAACCGTCGTGGGAGGCGAGGTAGTTGACGCTCTGATGAGGGCGATAGGCGTTCAGGCGGTCATCCGGGAAGAGATCGTCGCTCCCGTACAAGCGGCGCATCAGCGCCGGCACCATGCCGGGGTCTCCTTTCACGAAGCGGCGGACATCGTCCCGATACCGGCCGTTCCACTGGCAGGCCATGATTCCTGGAAATGCCCGGCCCAACTGGTAGACCCCGGCAGCGTCCCAAGGTTCGGCGATCAACCGCAGGTGCGCCAGATCCGGGTCGGAGGCCATGTCGCTGAGCAGTGGCACGTCGTTAGAATTGACCGAGCCGTCGGCGTTTCGAGCAAACAGGGAAGCGAGATCGAACCGAAAGCCATCCACGTGCATTTCGTGCACCCAGTGGCGGACACTGTCCATGATCATCTTCCGGACATAGCGGTTCGCACAGTTAAGCGTGTTGCCGGTTCCGGAGAAGTTCTCGTAGGGCGCGCCGGGTCGGTCTGCCATCAGATAGTAGGTACTATTGTCGATCCCCTTGTAGCTGTAGACCGGGCCGGTGTGATCGCCCTCGCTCGTGTGGTTGTAGACAACGTCGATGACCACCTCGATTCCCGCTTCGTGCAGGGCCCAAATCATTTCGCGAACCTCGTTGTGCTGCGCCTTGACCGTGGGGTTACTGAGATAGCCGTGGTGCGGGGAGAAGAAGTTCAGCGGCATGTAGCCCCAGTAGTTGCCCTCGGCAGGGTCGTACTGAAACACCGGCATTAGCTCCACGACAGTGACGCCAAGCTCCCTCAGGTACGGGATCTTCTCGATCACGCCACGGAAAGTGCCGCGCGCTTCGTCATTAACTCCCGAGTTCGAATTTTGGGTGAAGCCGCCAACGTGCAGCTCATAAATGATGGTATCGGCCTCGTGCAGCGGTCGGTGGTCACCCTGCCAGTCGAACGGTTCACTGTCGCCCGTGAGCACGCCCAGGGGGGCCTTGCCGGCATTCGACCCGGGCCGGCCGGCGGCCGGGCGGTCGAAGGTCGGCGGAAAGAACACGGACATGGCGTATGGGTCGAGCAGGATCTTGTCGGGATCGAACCGGTGCCACTCGAATCGACCATTGGGTGGCGGCCCCTCGACGCGATACGCGTAATAGGTTGCGCCGGGCATCAACGCCAGGGCAATACGGCAATGCCAGATTCTGCCAGTCTTGTTTCTCAGGTAGTTGAACCGATAGGTCAGTACCGGATTGACGACATCACCAGCGGCATACAGCAACAACGTGACGCATTCTGCGTGCTTCGAGTAAATCGCAAAGTTGTAGGCATCGTCTACCCTGGTTGCGCCCAACGGGAACGGGAGCCCCTCCGCGGCCGCCCACCCTACTGCCGCTGTCACTTCTGGTGGCATGTGCACCTGGACGTGGTGAGCCTACTTGACCGAGCGACGTGTAGTTCCGGCCACCTTGGCGCCCCACTTCCAGTCCCGGATCTCCGGCATATCCTCGCCGTGCTTCCGGATGTAGCGCTTGTGGTCGATTAGCTTGTCCCGAATGTACTGGGTCAGATAGGCGGCACGCGGACCCAACGTCGGTACACGGTCGACGACGTCCTTGACCAGGTGAAAACGATCGATGTCGTTCAGCACCGCCATGTCGAAGGGCGTGGTGGTCGTTCCCTCCTCCTTGTACCCGCGAACGTGCAGGTTGTGATGATTGGTCCGCCGATACGTCAGATGATGAATCAATGACGGGTAGCCGTGGTAAGCGAAGACGATAGGCTTGTCCCGGGTGAACAGGACATCGAAATCCTTGTCGTTCAAGCCGTGAGGATGTTCGCTCTGTGGCTGCAACGCCATCAGGTCGACCACGTTAATCACGCGAATCCTCAAGTCAGGAAAGTGCTGACGAAGGATCTCCACCGCCGCCAGCGTCTCCAGGGTAGGCACATCACCGGCACAGGCCATTACCACGTCCGGCTCACCGCCCGCATCGCTACTGGCCCACTCCCAGATACCGAGTCCGGCGGTGCAGTGCCGGACTGCCGCCTCCATTTCCAGCCACTGCGGTGACGGTTGCTTTCCGGCAACGATAACGTTGACGTAGTGGCGACTGCGAAGGCAGTGATCGGTCACCGACAGCAGCGTATTGGCATCGGGCGGAAGGTAGATGCGAATAATGTCTGCCTTCTTGTTCGCCACCAGATCGATAAAACCCGGATCCTGGTGCGTAAAGCCATTGTGATCCTGGCGCCAGACGTGGGACGACAACAGGTAGTTCAGTGATGCAATGGGCCGCCGCCATGGTATCTGCCGGGTCACGTCCAGCCACTTGGCGTGCTGATTGAACATCGAATCGATGATGTGGATAAACGCTTCGTAGCATGAGAAGAAGCCATGCCGCCCGGTCAACAGATACCCTTCGAGCCACCCTTCACACTGGTGCTCGCTCAGCATCTCCATCACCCGACCATCGGGCGCGATATGCTCATCAGAGGGAAGGATCTCCGCCGTCGAACAGCGGTTTGTCACTTCGAAGACAGCATTCCAGCGATTCGACGCGGTTTCATCCGGACTGAAGATACGGAAATTGCGGGCATCGGCGTTCAGCTTGAGCACATCGCGAAGGTAGGCACCCTGGACACGCGTTGATTCGGCTTCCACCGCGCCAGGTTTTTTTACCGGGATCGCATAGTTACGAAAATCGGGCAGCTTCAGGTCGCGCAGCAGCAGACCGCCATTGGCATGCGGATTGGCCCCCATTCGCCGCTCCCCGTCGGGCGCCAGTTCGGCCAGCTCTGACCGGAGCCTGCCGTCCTTGTCGAACAAGTCCTGCGGACCGTAACTCCTCAGCCACCGCTCAAGAATCTTCAGGTGCTTTGATTTGGTTGCCAACTGCGAAACCGGCACCTGGTGCGCTCGATACGTGCCCTCAACCGGCTTGCCATCGACCTCGTCGGGACCGGTCCAGCCCTTGGGCGAGCGCAGGATAATCATCGGCCAGCGGGGCCGCTGCTTGAACCCGTTCTGGCGAGCTTCGCGCTGAATACCTTGAATCTCGGCCACAACAGTGTCCAGTGTCGCCGCCATCATCTGGTGCATCGCTACCGGATCGTCTCCCTCGACGAAATAGGGGGTGTAACCGTAGCCCTTAAAAAGGTCTTCAAGTTCATCCCGGGGAATGCGCGCGAGTACCGTGGGACCGGCAATCTTGTACCCATTCAGGTGCAGGATTGGCAGCACGGCACCGTCATGCACCGGGTTAAGAAATTTGTTTGAGTGCCAGCTGGTGGCCAGCGGGCCGGTTTCAGCTTCGCCATCGCCCACGACACAGGCAACCAGCAGGTCCGGATTGTCGAACGCAGCGCCATACGCGTGGGACAGCGAATACCCAAGTTCCCCGCCTTCATTGATCGACCCCGGGGTTTCCGGAGCCACGTGGCTCGGTATACCGCCCGGGAATGAGAACTGCGTAAACAGTTTCTTCAGACCGGCTTCATCACGCGAGATATTCGGATTCAGCTCGCTGTAGGTGCCCTCCAGATACGTATTCGCGACAAGTGCCGGTCCGCCGTGCCCCGGGCCAGCGACATAAATCACATTGAGGTCATGCTCCTTGATGACGCGATTGAGATGTACGTAGATGAAGTTCAGGCCCGGCGTGGTACCCCAGTGACCCAACAGTCGCGGCTTTACATGCGCCAGCGTCAACGGCTCCTTCAATAACGGATTGTCGTGCAAATAGATCTGGCCGACAGACAGGTAGTTGGCCGCCCGCCAGTAGGCGTCTATCTTTTGCACGACAGCCGACGACAGCGGCGCCTTGGGGCGCTTCGTCCCTGGAGTGGATGCGGGTGATCGCTTTGCCATCTTATTTCCAGCCCAATCCGTTCGCCATCCGCCTCATTCGACTGCGGGACGCCATGGATCATTCTTGATTACGGAGAACCTGTGCGTCGGTCACATTGAAGACCTTAACCCTACGGAAGACACCAGATGTCTCAAAAGTATCGCAACTCTGGAGCAGTACGTAGAACACCTGAATTGGGACTCAGACGATGATAAGGGAATGAATGGTTCACCCCCGTTTCCACGGACGGCTCAGTGGCACGTGTGATTCGCGACTCGGTTCGCCTCTTGTCCACCAGTCACAGCCAGCGGCGCATCGTCCAGCCAACGCCCTCCAGCAGTTTTCCTGCCCAGCGCCGCCTAGCCCACGTGTTCGCGAAGATCTGCTGCGACTCGGACAGATCCTCGAGAAAATGCCGCTCCAGGAGCTCGCACTGGCGTATTCGCTTCATCACCAAAATCAATTCATAGTTCAGGAAAAAGCTGCGGTAATCCAGGTTGGCAGTCCCAAGCGTGGCCCAACTTCCATCGATCACGACGGTTTTCGCATGCAGCATGCGCGGCCGGTACTCGTAAATACGCACCCCGGCGGACATCAGCTCGCCATAAAACGCCTGCGCTGCCCAGCGCGTGATCGGCACGTCGCTTTTCGACGGGACCAGCAGTCGCACGTCTATGCCGCGGCGCGCGGCATTCATAAGGCGCTGCTGCGTAAGCAGATCAGGCACGAAATAGGGCGTCGTCAGGTAGATGCGCTCTCGGGCCGAGGCGAATGCCTCTGAATAAAGACAGCGTATTTGATGGCGGCACGCGCGCGTGTGATTCGAGACCAGGCTGGTCACGCGTCCGCCATGCTGCGCCGGCATCCAGCGGCGATGTCCTCGCCAGAATGCGTCGAATAGCTTGCGCGCATCACTCACAAGCGAGCCCGAGAGTTCGGCGTGGGCATCTCGCCACCTCGACGCGCCGTAAACCCGCCGGGAACTTTCCCGGTGGATATTGAATCCGCCGACGTAGGCGGCGCGCTCGTCGACCACCAGCAGCTTGCGGTGGTTGCGGCGGTTGTAGCGCATCGGTTGGCGCCAGCTCCAGCGGTGGAACCATCGCACACGTACGCCGCGTTCCCGCAGATGGCGCTGCAGCGCAAGCGACGAACTGCGCCACGCACCGGCTGCGTCAAGATGCAGCCGCACATCGATGCCCGCCGCGGCGCGCTCGGCCAGCGCCTCGGCGAATTGCCATCCAATCTCATCGCTGGCGAAGATGTAGCTTTCCATGCGCACCGCATGGCGGGCCCCTCGAATTGACGCTAGCATCGCCGAGTAAAGCGCATCGCCTTCGCTGAAAAGTTCCACTCCCGTCGGCTCCGACGGCGGCCCTGCGGCGTCACCGGCGGGAACAACGTGGCAACCGCCTGCAGCGGCAGCGCTGGCCTCGGATTGACGGGGAAGAAGACCCATGGTCTCAAGCACCGCCTGGAGCGAACCCGGTTCGCGCATCCCAACGCCAATCGAGGATCTCAGGCATATCCGCGCCGCGCTTTTCGATGAATTTCGTGTGCTCGATCAGCTTGGGTGGTCCTGGCGTGAAATCTTGGTTGGGGACTCCGTCCCCGGTGGAATCGGTGTCCGGCCTGCTCCAGACCAGCCGGCGAAAACGGCCACCGCGACGGATGCCAGGAGCAAAGCCGCGCCGCCCCCCTGTAATGCGTTCAAGCGTTCGCCGAATCCGCCCATGGCGATCAGCAGTCCAAAGACCGGCACCAGAAACAGATACAACGACAGTTGGCCGGCTTCGGCTCGTTGCAGCAGCCAGAACCAGAGCCAGGTGCCCAGCGCGGTCCCTGCTAGCGCCAAAGACAACAGGACACCGACAAAGCCCCCGGTCCACACAATGGTCTCCTGCGGCTCAAACACCACTGATAAGCCGAGCAGGACGGTGCTTCCGGCGACCAGTTGCCACCCGGTCAGCGCCATCAGTTCGTTGCCGGGGCGAAGCCTTTTTACGGTCAAGGTGGCCACGGCCGCACTGACCGAAGCACCCAGCGCCAGCATCGCGCCGAGAAAAGGATGACCGGTCTGCTCGCGCAACCCAGGCAGCGCCAGCAGGGTGACCCCCGCCAATCCCAGTCCCAGCGCCAGACCCTTGCTCCACCCGATTCTTTCGCTAAGAAAGAGGGCCGCCAACACAATGATTAGGAGCGGCTGGGTGTTGCCAAGAACGGAGGCGATCCCCGCGCCGGTATAGGCCGGGCTCGCGAACATGGCTCCGAAAGTAAAGGTGGTGGCTACCAATCCCAACGGCAAGATCCAGCGGGCCAGGCGCGCCTCTGGCCACAACGGTTCTCGCCGAATCACCAGCACGAGCAAGAGCGCCAGGCCGCCCACGAGCGTGCGCAAACCCGCAAACCACAACGGCGGCGCGAATTCCAGCCCCACCTTGATTGCCGGATAGCACGCGGCCATCGGCGTGATGACCACAATCATCAACCAAGCCTGCCGAGGGGGCGAGAGCGGAGCTTCACGGATATGACGATCACCGTTCATATTTATCCGCCCGCTGTATCGAGCTGCCAGAAGATGAGCCGACGTGCGAATGCTCTGGCTCACTCGCGGACGGGCGTGACTTGAGGAATAGAGACTCGGTGATCAGGATCGCCGCCATGATGGCTGCTGCCACGACTAAAACCAAAGGATCCGAGGCGACTTTCACCCAGAGAAAGCCGCCCATGACGATCACATCCATAACGATTGCAATGACCGGGATCGCCGGATGGGCCTCCACCTCCTTTCGCAGATGGCGCAGTACTCCCCAATGGATGGCGATGTCCATGATCAGGTAAAAAATGATACCCAGCGCCGCGATGCGGGACAGGTCGAAGAAGGCGGTCAGCACCAGGCCCAGCGCGACCGTATAAACAAGCGTGTGCTTCCGGATGGTGCCCGGCATGTGGAAGTGGCGGTGGGGGACGAGCTTCATCTCGGTCATCATGGCCAGCATGCGTGACACGGCGAAAATGCTGGCGATGATGCCGCCGGCGGTGGCCAGCATGGCCAGAACCACGGTAAACAAGACTGCGTACTCTCCGAGTGCCGGGCGAGCAGCGGCGGCCAGCGAGTAATTTCGCGTTGCGATGATCTCCTCCAGCGACAGGTTGCTGGAGACCGCGAAGCCGACCAACGCGTAGATCACCACGCAGAGGCCGATGGAGATCATGATGGCCCTGCCCAGGTTACGGCGCGGGTCTTTAAGTTCCGAACCGCTGTTGGTGATAGTGGTGAAACCTTTGAAAGCCAGGATGCCGAGCGCCGTAGCACCGAGAAATCCGGTCAGCGACGCCCCGCGATCTGCCGCGGAGAAATCTGTTGTCACCGAATCCGCCGTCCACACCCCGACCACGCCAAACAGGACGATTCCGCCGATCTTGATGAACCCGAGCAACGAGGCCACCCCCTGGATCAAACCCGTGACGGACAGGTTGATCAGAAAGGCTGTCAGCAACAGCCCCACCCCCAGAGCGGGAGCCAGCCAACTGCCGTCATCGATTTCAAACAGCCGCAAGGTGTAGGACCCGAAGGTCCGCGCCAGGAAGCTCTGGGCGATGACCATGGAGAAATACATCAACAGGGCATGGAAGGCGGTGGTCAGTGTTCCGCCATACGCCTTTTCCAGATACATGGCGATGCCCCCAGCGGAGGGGTAGGCATTGGACAATTTGACGTAAGAGTAAGCGCTCAACGAGACAATCAGCGCGGCAGAAAGAAACGCCAGAGGAAACAAGCTCCCCGTCATCTCCGCCATCTGGCCAGTCAGTGCGAAAATCCCGGCGCCGATCATGACGCCAGTGCCCAAGGCAACGGCGCCAATCAGCGAAAGGCTGTCCGCCTGGTACTTTGACGTTCTGTCTGGCGCAGCGTCGTCCATGTGGTTACTGTTTACCCAGACGAACGCCCAGATTGTAAATTCCCGCGATCAATACCCCCGCGAACCAGCACAGGATGAAGATGGTGACTAGGCCCAGCGCGACCTGGGAGACCGGCACGCTGGTTTTCAGAATCGGGCCCACGTCGAGACCGTGTAACAGGCTGTTGAAGAAGACCACGGACTTGTCATGCGACACGGTGGCCATCGTCAGCATGCAGCCGAGGTAGAACACCACGCCAGTCCCACCGAAGGCGAGTCCCAGGTATTTGGGGTTTAGATACAGCGAGGGAAGTGACGGCGGCCGGACGCTTCCGGAAGCAGGGCTGTCGCCATGATTAGTGTCGATGCTCATGGCCGTTCTCTCCGTTCTTTTCATCATCGTGCATGCCGAAGTGCATCAGGTGGCAGAGCATCATTGCCCCAATCACTATGGCCAGCACCCAGCCGCTGCCCAACCCCATGGCTGGGAGGAGAAAAATCAGAAGCAGCGCCAGGGCGCAGCCAATTACCATCGTCAGGATGTGTTTCATCGCTCTCTCCTCAGTTTTGAATGTGTTCATGGTCATGACTTGCTCTTGGGACAGGTGTAATAGCCATTTCGAGCTCCGTTTCCGGGGCCTCGAGATATTTCAGCCAGGCGTATCCTCCCGCGTCGTGGCCATGGCGCGCCACTGCCCCCAGCGTGGGATAAACATCGGCACGCGCCGACGGTAAGCGCGATATGCGTCCCCGAACTCCTCTTCGACTTTGCGTTCCTCGCTTCGCGCCAGTAGGTAGTAGGCGACGACAATGATGGGGAACAGCGCGACGGAAAAAACGGTGGGCCAGTGCACGATGCCCTCGCCGAAAAGCGCGATGAAGAGGCCGGTGTATTGCGGGTGCCGCACCAATCCGTAGAGACGATCCGTGACCAGCCAGTTTTCCTTCTGGGCCTTGTGCAGTTCGCGCCAGCCTTCCATGAATATCCCGATGCCAGCGAACAGGAGTGCGTAACCAAGAATCATCGCGATCATCATGCCGGTCTCGCCGAATCCCAGCAGCGTGGACCAGAGGCTGGCGCTGAGATCGCTCTGATCGAGGCCAAAGAACCGGACGAGCAGGTAAATGGTGAGCGGAAAGCCATACATCTCGGCGTAAAGTGCGATGATGAATGCTTGGACCACGCCAGCGCTGGCCCATTCCTTCCACGTTCTGGGCGCAAGGTAGCGGTACAGAAACCACGAGACTACGACGGCCACGATCAGCGCGATCCCCCAGGCGCCAGTATGTGCAATGTGTTCTGTCATCGTGATGTCTTGCTTGTTGGATTTCCCAAAGAATGGGTGCGCAGGCCAGTTTTCAACTGGCCTCCATTAAAGCCACCCACGAAGCCGTACGCCTTGCCTTCGACGCTCAAGGAATCGGCGGCGCCTCGTGATCACGCCCGCGGACCGTGGGGGCAGCGCGGGTAAGCCGCAAGTCGAGCGAATGCGCACATCGAGCAAGACGAAGGCGGGGCACTTCCGGACGGGCTCATAGTTTGACCCGCTTCAGCAGTTGCGCGTTGATCGCCACCACCACCGTGCTCGCTGACATGAGCACCGCGCCCACGGCAGGTGTCAGCAGGATATCCAGTGGCGCAAGCACGCCGGCGGCCAGGGGAATCGCAAAGATGTTGTAGCCCGCCGCCCACCAGAGATTCTGGACCATCTTCCGGTAGGTGGCCCTGCTCAGCGTAATGATCCGAGGAATGTCGCGGGGGTCGGACCTCACAAGCACAATATGCCCGGCCTCGACGGCGACGTCGGCACCCGCGCCGATCGCAATCCCGATATCGGCCGTGGCCAGGGCCGGTGCGTCGTTCACGCCATCACCGATCATCGCGACTTTCTTCCCTTGGGCCTGGAGCTCGCGGACCTTGTTGGCCTTGTCATCGGGCAGCACTTCCGCGAACACGGTATCGATGCCGAGTTCCTTCGCGACGGCATCGGCCACGGCCTGCGCGTCGCCCGTCAGCATGGCGACCTGGATCCCTCTCTCGTGCAGCGCCGCGATAGCTTCGCGGCTTTCCTCACGAATCGCGTCCGCCACGGCGTAAACGGCCAGAGCACGGCCTTCACGAACGAGATAGATCGCCGCCTGCCCGCGGCTGGCTGCGGCCTCGGCCGCCTCCTGAAGCGCCGGTGGCACTTCGACCTTCTCCGCCTTGAGAAGCGCCGGGCCGCCCATGTGGTACTCGGTGCCTCCGATCATGGCCGCCACGCCCTTGCCGGTGAGGGCGCGGAAGCCTTCGGCGGCAGGCACCTCTATGCCCTTGCCCTCCGCGGTCTTCACGATACCCCGAGCGATGGGGTGCTCGGACTCCGATTCGATGCCGGACGCGATGCGCAGCGCTTCGTCCTCCGCCAGTCCGTCCGCAACGGACATGGCCACGACCCGGAACTCGCCGAGCGTCAATGTCCCTGTTTTGTCGAAAATCACCGTGTCGAGGTTGCGGGCCTCCTCGAGCCCACGCCGGTCCCGCACCAAAAGTCCGTTGCGGGCCCCCAGCGTCGTGGAGATGGCCACCACCAACGGCACGGCCAGTCCGAGCGCGTGCGGGCAGGCGATCACCAGCACCGTCACCATCCGCACCACCGAGAAGTCGATCGCTGCCCCCAACAACTGCCACACGCCTAGAGTGATGGCGGCGGCGCCAATCGCGACGACAGTCAGAAGCCGGGCCGCACGGTCAGCCAGGTGCTGCGCCCTGGACTTGGATTTCTGCGCATCGGCCACGAGCCGCATGATGCCGGAGAGCTTGGTCTTCTCCCCCGTCCCGGTGACCTCGACGCGCAGAGACCCTTCTCCGTTGATCGTGGCGGCGATCACCTCGTCGCCTTCCCGCTTCTTCACCGGCCTGGACTCCCCGGTGATCATTGCCTCGTTGATGTCGCTCTCGCCCTTGCGGACCACGCCGTCCGCGGGAACGCTCTCGCCCGGACGCACCAACAGGAGGTCGCCGTTCTGCAACGCGCTGACGGCGACCTTCTCCTCGCCTCCGTCGGTGATCCGCGTCGCCGTGTCCGGAAGGAGCTTCGCCAGTTCCTTCAATGCCCCCTGAGCCTGATTGATGGACCGCATCTCGATCCAGTGACCAAGGAGCATGATCGTGACCAGCGTGGCCAATTCCCACCACAGCGCATTTGCCTCGATCAGCCCGAACTGAACCACCCAGGAGAACAGAAAGGCGACCGTGATGGCGAGCGAGATGAGGGTCATCATCCCAGGCAGTCGGTCCGTCAGTTCCCGCCATGCTCCCTGCAGGAAGACCAGACCGCCGTAGACGAAGACGACCGTGGCGAGCACGGGCCCGATCCAGTCCGATCCGGGGAACTCCGGGGCCCGGTAGCCGAGGAGCTCCTGGATATGGGCCGACCAGAAAACCACCGGAACGGTGAGAGCCAGCGAGAGCCAGAACCGGTCCCGGAACATCGCGGGAGAGTGGCCCTCGTGCTTGTCATGGTGGTCGTGGCTTGCATGGCTGGAGGCCGCCCCACGCTTGTCGGGCTGCGTGGCCGGCGCGTCCGGGGAAGAATCCGGTGTAGACGACGGCGCCTCGTCGGGGCGAATTCTTACAGGCGTATCCATCGATTCATCCTCTCGAAAGAGTCAGCCAATGATGTGCTCCGGGCAATTATTCCCGGTCCAGGTCGCCCGACGCGAAGCTCAGAGTGCCGGTCCGCCGTGCCCCGGGCCAGCAACATAGATCGCGTTGAGGTCATGGTGATTGATGACGCGATTGAGATGCACGTAGATGAAGTTCAAGCCCGGCGTGGACCCCCAGTGACCCAGCAGTCGCGGCTTTACATGCGCCAGTGTCAACGGCGCCTTCAGGCGGCTCGTCCTTGGGGTGGATGTGGGTGGTCGCATGGATCAACTTTTCTCGCGGAAACCCTGTGCGTCGGTCACCGTGGAAACCTTAACCCTACGGAAGACACCAGATGTCTCAAAAGTATCGCAATTCGGGAGCAGTATGTAGAACTCCTGAATTGGGACCGAGACGCTGATAAGGTAATGACCTAAGGAAGGGTGGACGATTGCAGGTGACGGATCTGAAACCGAGACGCGTACTGATCATCGAGGACGAGCGAGACCTCGCCCTGCTGATGAAGCGTCACCTTGAGGACACCGGCTTTTCGATTCAGATCGAATTGAGGGGTGACGACGGGCTGCGCGCCGCTGAAGCATCGTCCTTTGACCTTATCCTTCTTGACCTCATGCTTCCCGGAATGGATGGACTTGAAGTGTGTCGCCGGCTCCGCAGTCAGAATGTGCACACACCCATCTTGATGGTGACGGCCCGTACAACCGAAGTCGAGAAGGTATTGGGCCTGGAGATGGGTGCTGACGATTACATCGCCAAACCCTTCGGGATCGCCGAACTGACAGCGCGAGTCAAGGCAATTTTGCGACGAATGGAAAGCCTTTCCGCATCGTCTGCGACCGATAGTGCAGAGATCCACGTCGGAACATCGGTTCATATTGATCCTGCAACCCGGCAGGTGCTGGTGCGTGGCACGGCAGTAAATCTCACCCCCAAGGAGTATGAACTGCTGCTACACCTGGCTCGCAACCCAGGTCGTGTTTACACACGCTCACAACTCCTCGACGCCGTTTGGGGTTACAGTCACGATGGATATGAGCACGCGGTCAACTGCCACATCAATCGGCTTCGGGCCAAGCTCGAACGGGATCATGCCCATCCCGAGATTCTCCTGACCGTGTGGGGCGTCGGCTACAAACTGGCCGATTTGACGGGAACCTAGGCGCCTTGCGGACCCTTTATCGCCGCCTGCTCGTCGTCATCCTGGCGTTCGGCCTGACGATGACCGCAATCTTCGCGGTCATTCTTTGGGTCTATCACGAGGCCTACCACACGGAAGCCGACCAGGCCCTCAATCGCAATCTTGCCCAGCAATACGCGGATGCCCGGCTGCTGGTGTCAGAGGAGCCCCTCACGGCGCTCAATTTCCACAAGGGTATCAATCGACTTGCCCAGTTGAACCCGGAGGTTGACATCTACCTGCTGGACAATATGGGGTCCATCATCGCTTCGTCCGTCCCGGAATCGCAGTGGGTTCGACCGACAGTGGACCTGGCGCCGCTCGAACTCTTCCTCGCCAACTCAGCCCCCTTGCCTATCCTGGGTGATGATCCGCGCCTGGGCACGGGCCGGGACATTTTCTCCGCCGCCCCGGTCGTTATCGCGGACTGCCCGGCTCGCTATCTGTACGTGATCCTGCATGGGGACAGTCACGAACCCGTAGTTCAGAAACTGCGGAATGCCTATGCGATTAATGAGAGCCTGACGCTACTGATTTCATGCGGCGTATTGGCTGTAATCGCCACACTCATCCTGATTCGATCACTTACCCGACGCCTAGGCACCCTGAAAGCAGACATGGAGACTTTCCAGTCATCGCTGGGCCCGGCGAAAACGGGCAACGCACTGCCGCAGCCTGACCCCGAGGGCGACGAGGTTGACCGTCTGGCGACACTGTTTGGTGTACTCGCTGACCGTGTGCAAGGGCAGATGGACGCGCTTCGAGAAACAGATGAGACGCGCCGAAGCATGGTGGCGAACATTTCCCACGACTTGCGCACGCCTCTGACCACGCTGCAGGCCCATCTGGACACCCTGCTGCTCAAGGACAGCGACATCTCCCCGGCTGAACGCCAGCAGTACCTGACGACCGCGGTCGGTCAATGCCGTCGCCTGACTCGACTGGTCACTCAGCTGCTCGACCTGGCGAAGCTGGATGCGGGACAGGTACCCCTGCAGGCAGAGGCCTTTCAACTGGCGGAACTTGTTCAGGATATTGCCCAGGAACTCGCGCTGACGGCCGCCCAGACAGACGTTACGGTGCGGGCCGAATTCCCGGCTAATCTGCCACTCATCGTTGGTGATATTGGCTTGATCGAACGGGTCGTGGACAATCTGGCCGAGAACGCCATTCAGCACTCCCCGCCAGGCGGAACCGTCACCCTGCGGGTGACGAACGGTTCGCCAGGTCATCTTTGCCTGGAGGTAGAGGACGACGGACCCGGAATAGCGCCGGAGTCCCAGGCGCGACTGTTTGACCGCTTCTATCGGGCTGACGTGAGCAGGTCTGGCACTTCCCACAACGCCGGGCTCGGCCTGGCCATCGTCAAGAGCATTCTCGATCTTCACGGGACATCGATTGCCGTGGACAGTAAGCCGGGGGCAGGCTCACGATTCACTTTTGAACTTCCCATACACCGCTAGAGCAGCGTCGAAACGGCCAGGCGACAACGTTTCAGCCGCGACACTTTTGCGAAGGTCGCCTGATACCGTGCCATTCAAAGGCACACGTTATGATCCTCGCACTAAATTCCGGCTCCTCAAGCGTCAGAGCCGCGTGGTTTGCAGCCGACGCGGACTTAAAGCCTATCGGGTCGGCAGTCGTGGAAGGCGTCGGTTCCGCGGCAGCGCGTTTCAGGGTACGGCATGCGGACGGTGACACGGTGCGGGACGAGTCTATGGACTCCATGGATTACGAGACCGCCTTTGACCTGCTTCTTACGCACATCGAAACCTGGGAATCAGCAGCACCGCTTGCCGCCGTGGGACACCGCGTAGTTCATGGGGGCTCCGATTTCGATCACGCCCGTCGGGTCGACGAACAGCTTCTGTCGCAGTTGACCGCGCTGACCGCTCTCGCGCCCGTCCACCTGCCCAGCAATCTCTCTGGAATTGCCGAAGCGACCATTCGGTGGCCGGACATTCCGCAAGTGGCGTGCTTCGATACCGCGTTTCACCGCACACTGCCTCCCACGTCCCGGATGATCGGAGTCCCGCGGGACTGGCAACGGCTTGGCATTCGACGATACGGCTTTCACGGCCTTTCGTATGAATCCGTCGTTGACAACCTGACCGTGAACGAGGGGGCATCGGCCGCCGCCGGGCGAATCATCGTGGCCCACCTTGGCAGTGGCGCGTCAATGGCAGCACTACACCGCGGCGAGAGTGTAGACACGACCATGGGCTTCAGCACGGCTGGAGGCCTCGTGATGAGCACCCGCTGTGGAGACCTTGATCCCGGGGTACTGCTCTACGCGCTCAATGAAGGACTTGTTGATGCCACGAATGCGCAAGCCCTCCTGTACGAGAAGTCCGGACTGCTGGGAACCTCCAATGTCAGCGGCGACATGCAAGTACTGCTGGCCAGCCAGGACATGCCGGATGTCAGGGATGCTATCGATCTGTTTTGTCACTCGGCAAGGAAGCACCTTGCAGCGCTAACCGCGGTCCTCGGCGGACTCGACCGCCTCGTGTTTACCGGCGGCATCGGCGAAAACTCGCCGGAGATCCGGCAACGCATCTGCACGGGCCTGTCGTATCTCGGTATTGCCTTGAATGCTGAGCTGAACGAACGCGCGGACCGGACCATTTCGTTGCCGGATACCCCAGTGGTAGTCAACGTCATTCACTCAAACGAGGAACTGGTTATCGCGCGACACACCTACCGCCATGCCGTTCGGCTACCTGCATGCGTGCCCGGGACCGCTGAGTGTGGAGACCGGACGTGAACGCCTGGCCGGCTCGCGAGTCGCGCATCGCCTACCTGTCAATGGAGGTTGCGCTGCGCAACAAGATTCCCACGTACAGCGGCGGCCTCGGCGTCCTGGCGGGTGACACTGTTCGGGCCGCCGCAGACCTGGACCTGCCGCTGATTACCGTAAGCCTGGCGAGCCGGGCTGGATATTTTCGCCAGTCGATCAGCAACGGAGAGCAGGTTGAGGCGCCGGATACCTGGGATCCCTCCCGTTGGACCACACAACTCGAGGCCAAGATCGTCGTGCCAATTGAGGGCCGGGCCGTTTGGGTGGGAGGGTGGCTATACATCCTTGAGGGCCACATGGGTGGCAAGCAGCCGGTCATCCTTCTAGACACTGATCTTGACGACAACGGGGACGACGACCGCCACTTGACCCACTACCTATACGGCGGTGATGAAAGCTACCGGCTGAAGCAGGAAATCATTCTGGGCATCGGGGGTGCGCGCATGCTGCAGGCCCTCGGATTCGACATTCGCCAGTACCACATGAACGAGGGGCACGCAGCGCTGCTGACACTGGAGCTCTTGAAGCGATACGCACACCCACCAGAGCACCTGCTCCTTGGTGAATCAGCCTATGACCTGCCACGCGTCCGCCAGCTGTGCAGCTTCACCACCCACACACCCGTTGATGCCGGACAGGACAAGTTCAGATACGAGCTGGTCGAGCGGACCCTCGGGGACTTTATCGATCTGCCGACGCTGAAGCAGGTTGCCGGCGATGATTGCCTCAACATGACCCGGCTGGCCCTGAACCTCAGTGAGTACGTCAACGGCGTCGCGAAAAGCCATGCGGAAACGTCGCGGCACCTGTTCCCTGGGTACCGCGTTCATTCCATCACGAACGGCGTACACCCCTTTACCTGGACCTCTCCCGCCCACGTTCGCCTGTACAACCAGGCGCTACCCGGCTGGTGTCATGAACCCGAACTCCTTGCTCGCGCCGATCATTGCATCCCGGACGAGGATATCTGGGCAGCCCACGGTGAAGCCAAACGGCAGCTCGTCGACGTGGTGCAGACACGCGCAGGCGTCGCACTGGACCCCGACGTTGCCACGCTCGGTTTCGCCCGACGAATGACCGCCTACAAACGCGCCGATCTGTTGTTCACCGATATCGACCGGCTGCGGGCCATTGCCGCCAAAACACCGCTACAGATCGTACTCGCTGGGAAGGCCCATCCCAAGGATGAGGAAGGCAAACATCTCATAGCGCTGCTTCATGCCCACATGCGGGATCTCAGCCCTTCGATACGGATGGCGTTTCTGCCCAATTACGACATGGACACGGCTCTCGCCATGGTCTCCGGTGTCGACGTTTGGCTCAATACGCCCCTACCACCGCTCGAAGCTTCCGGCACCAGCGGGATGAAGGCCGCCTTCAATGGCGTTCCAAGCCTGAGCGTTCTGGACGGATGGTGGGTTGAGGGTTGTATCGAAGGCGTCACGGGGTGGGCCATCGGCAGCGCGGGCGGCACCAGCGATAGCCACGCAACTGATCTGTACGACAAACTGGAGGGGACCGTCCTGCCCTTGTACTACACAAACCGGTCAGGGTGGATCGACGTGATGAAGGGTGCCATCAGTCGCAACGCATCGTTCTTCAACTCACATCGGATGATGCGCCGATACGTGTCGGAGGCGTACATTCGCTAGGGCCTGCCTCCGGTTCAGCTCCAACGACGCATGAAATAGTTATGGAGCGGCACATAGACGACTCCGGCATAGAATCCCCAGAGAAAACTTTCGACAAGCCCGAGAAGAAAGCCCCACCAGGTCAACCATTTGAACGCCGGCAGCACCATCTCCAGAAACTGGTGCATATGCAAACTCTCGGGCGTAACGAGCCCCCAGAGCACGCAGAGTAGAAAGGACACGGCCGCCCACGCTCCCAAGGCCGACGAAACGACTTTCCAGTTCAGCATGGCCCTTTCCTCCAATAGTTCATTAGCCTGCTGTCAGACAGCGGGCTTATTGGGCTTCCCGTCCTTCGCATCTGGGTCGATTCTGCGTCCCGGCTTTCCGTGACCTCCGTGGCCGTGACCAAACGTATGCATACCGATGCAAATAAGAATCAGTGCGATGAAGAACCAGTTGTCCAAGAGTACCTGCATGATCAATCCCGCTTCCCTCGCATCACTGGATGACACACAGGTCGATCATGCACGTTCCGTCCTGGAACTTCATCGCGAAATATTCTCAGCGATGTATCAACACGCCAACCTTTTCTATTCATTGATACCAGCATGGCAAATGCGCGCCTTGAGGCTCACTATTGGTATCGGGCAGAAGCTAGCGAGCATCAACGATAGGTCACAAAGTCATGCGCATTCAGGTCATTCTCGAACCCAATCTCAACGCCGACCAGGTTGTCGAGCTCGGGCTCGTGGCAGAGGCCCAAGGCATCGACGCGCTCTGGCTCCAGAACTATGCAACGGGGCCCGACGCCTTCATGACCCTGGTGCCACTCGCCCGGGCCTCGCGGCGTATACAGCTCGGTGTCGTCGTGGTCAGCCCGCAGGAACTCCATCCCCTGAAGCTGGCCACGTCGCTGCTCACCCTCAACGAGTTTTCCAATGGCCGGGCGTCGGTTGTCCTCGGCCGGGGCGGAGAATGGATCGGCGTGATGCGGGGGGACTTCACGCCTCGTGTCGAGGCACTGAAAGACACCATTAGCATTGTCCGGAAAGCGTCCCGGGGTAGCGGTGATGGCGCGCCGATGAACTACGAGGGAAAACATTACCAGGCACGGTATTACCGGACGCCTTGGCGCACTGTTACTCGCCCGGCACTCGTCTACGCGGGCGTGACGAAGGACCGCATGCTGGCAATGGCGACACAAACGGCCGATGGCATCTTGCTGGCCGACTTGGGCCTCCCCCGGATGGTTGCCGAGCGCCTCGGTGTCGTCGATGCGGCGCTGACTGCCGCCGCCCGACCGCGTAAGGAGCTCCGTCTCAGCAACTTCGTCGGCTGGCACGTCAAAGGCGACGTCGCCGCGACAATGGCAGAAGCCCGCCGGGAATTAATCATCCGGGCATGGCTGTCGCCGGATTGGTTGCGCGCGTTCCTCACGCCGGAGGAAAACGATTTCGTCCAGGAACACAAGCGAGTCTTCATCGCGGCATACCAGAAACGGTCCTCGGTGCTCGACCGGATTCCGGAGCCTCTAGTGGCTAAGCTGATCGATGGCCTGACGATTTCAGGGACGACCGGGGACTTCGAGCCGGTGCTGACCCGACTGCATGACTTTGCAGCCACGGGCCTCGATGAACTGGCGCTCCGGATCCATGATGACCCGGCGCAGTCGATACGCCTGATCGGGGAGCGCGTAGTCACTCGCTTTCACTAGGTGATTGTGGTGGTCAGGGAGCGGGTAGAGAACGATTCACTTGGGGCAAACGACAGCCCCCTCGTCATCCCACACTGCGTATAGAGCACGTGTGAGTCTCATTGACCCCAGGGTTCAGCCCCTGGCGTTCCGACTCAATGAAGAAATCGATTTCCTAGATCTCGATCAGTGCAACGCCCACGTCGGGAATGCCCTTGAGCTTCTCCGAGAAGGTTCCTGCCCCGAGATAGTAGCGATCGCTCACAATTCCCTGACCATTTTCGAGATGCGCACTACCCGGAGCGATCATCGCCTCGACAGCTGCATTGGCATTGTATATGCCGACATTTTCTCCTCCCATCTATTCGCCCCCCAATGCAGATCAGAATCAAGACTATGAAGGACCAATTGTCTACCAGGCACGCGCGGTGCTTTCCTTCTGCAGACTGTGGACGATATCTGGCCGTAAGCCGCTCGCATGGCAGCGTCAGGAACTACGCCACAAATCCGTAGCTGATCTGAGCGCTGACCGCCAACCACATCTACGCTGCGCTCACTCTCCCGGGATTTCATCGAAAAACCGCCTCCATCCCCGCCATGGAGGCACTGCGCCTTGCTCCATGGGTGGTCGGCCTGACGCCTAGTTCACGGGAGCGGCCTCCTGAGGCCATGGACCAAGGCACAGGGCACTACGACCGTCGGCGTCGACGAGCGATATCACGGCTACTCTTGAGACACGGTCGCGATGACTGCCGTCAGATTCTGGTGCAGTGTCAATAGTGCTATCGCGTGGGCGCCTGGAGGCCCTGCGCCGCGCCACTACTCGCGGTTGTCCGGACAGCCAAGCAAGGCCTGGCCACGGACGCACGATCGCCGATCGATCCGATGAGTGCGGTCGCCGGCGCACTCTCGACTTTGACATACGTGCCCAGAGTACTTCACGAGCACCAGAGGCCGGAATGACGAACTTCAGATCACTTCTTGAGACCCTGTAACGAGACACGACTGCGAGAATTGAATTTGGAACCTGTGACGACAATATGCCGCCTTGCCATACTCAGTGCAGTCGCCATGACATCGTCATGCATATCCTTTCCAGTCTACGTTCGTTCGCCACCGATAGCTGCTCAGAGAGCGTCGTCGCCTACCGGTCGGATAGAGTCAGCTGGGTTCTGGATTCGCGATGGGGGCGTTTACCTGCGCGGCGCGGTTGTCTCCCGACCGTCCGGCACGAGCCCCCTTAATGGCCACATTGATGTTGAAATAGTGTCGCCTGACTCTTCTCCTATCCCGCAGTGCCTCACAACCCGTCAAAGGAACATCCCGCGACGATTCCAGAAGCCCTATTCGTTGCGTCTGACGGCCATGCCCGCTCCAGGAAGTACTGTGAGGGTGCGCCACCACATCGGCACTACAGAGCACTGTTCCTCGTGAAACATTTCGGCCCGAAACGTGCACAAGCGGGAACCGCATACGGCGATCGTCAGCAACCTCCTACGAGGACTACGCCACGGTGCGCTGGAGAACGTTGCAAGGGTGACGCGTGGCTGCCATTAATTGTCCATGAACTTGCGTCACTTTCGGCACTTCGTGGTGGTCGCGGAGGAGCAGCACTTCGGTCGCGCTGCTGCCCGACTTGGCATTGAGCAATCACCACTCTCGCGCTCAATCCGGCAGTTCGAGGCGCACTTGGGCTGCCGGCTCATCGATCGTTCCCGACTGGGGAGCGGACTAACCACCATCGGTGCCGCGCTACTACCAGAGGTGCGCGACCTCTTGGCCGGCGTCGCGCGGCTCAAGGATAAGGCGCTCTCCCTTAAGCGAGGCCAGACTGGATCGATTCGGCTTGGCTTGTGTGATGGGGTCGCAAGCGGTCGTCTGTCCGCCTGCCTCTCCAACCTGCGAAGCTGGTTCCCGAGGCTGACCGTTGAGGTTCACTTAGTCGACGGAGACCGTGCGATCAGCGTGATTGAGCGCGGTGACGTTGATGCCGTAATCATTCACGAACGGCGCAACACCGAGTCCCTCTGCCGTGTGCACTTATGGGATGAACGTCTTGACGTTATCGTTGCGACTGATCATTTCCTATCTCAGAGGGCAACAGTCCCCCTCAGCCAGCTTCTGGAGTTTGATGAAGTCTTGGTAGTACAGCCTTGGGCGAGTGCCGCTGAGAACTGGTTGCGAGAAGTTGCCCGTTCCGAGATTCGCCCAATACTATGCATCGTGCCGACAGTTCCAGCCCTGCTCACCGCAATCTGCCTCGACGTCGGGATTGCCTTGGTTCCCGCCGGGATTGCAGAGTCGTTTACCAGCCCGGATGTCCGGGTTCGACGCTTCGCCAACCGCTTGCCGAGGCTGTCGGTAGTCATGCTCACGGACGTGGGTGTCACTCACCCCGCACTAGATGCACTTGGCCTGCTTGCTCGCAGAACAATCACAATGCAGCCTAGCGCGCAGATGCAGAGTTCCGACGGGCTTGCTGAAACCCCCGATCGTTCACCATAAAGTTCTGCAGCATCACCGGAATGAGTGTCTCCGGTGTGACCGCCTGCCCGTGCAGGTCGGCGTGCAACCGGGCGTAGTCGTCCAGCGCTTCCTTGAGTTCGACGGAGACTGCGATCGTCAATCGCACCGGCTTCGCCGCCGGCAGGGGCCCAAGGCGCAACTTCACAGCGAGTCCTCCCCTGCTGCCGATTCGCCGTAAGGCCGCAGCACCAAATCGCGATTGACGATCACACGCACCGGGTATCCCGGCCGGATGGTCAACGTCGGCTGCTGATTCAGATTGCGCCGCGTGAGCTGCTGGCCGATCTGGTTTACGGTGTCCTGAGCGCTGTCGCGCGTCGCGATGATGATCGACCCCGAGTCGCCCGAGCGGTTCGGGCTGGCGAGCTCGGTGTTGATACCGATCAACGTCGCCAGCACGGCGCCGGTGAATACCTGCTTCCAGTGCTGGTCAACCCCGTCCTCCAGGCCGGCGTAGCCGGCGAGGTCCACACCCGGCAGACGGTCCAGCACCAGCGAGGAACCGTCCGGCAGGATGATCCGCGTCCAGACCAGCAGCACCCGCCGCTGCCCCGCCGCCACCTGGCTGTCGTACTGGCCGAGCAGTCGGGATCCTTGCGGGATCAGCAGGTGCGCACCGGTCACGGTGTCGTAGACGTTGCCCGTCACCGTGGCAATGATCTGGCCCGGCAGGTCCGAGTTGATCCCGGTCACCAGCGCCGCCGGGATCACCGTGCCCGCCATGACCTCGTACGGCGAGCGCGGCACCTGCAACGTCCCGCTCGCGTAAATCGTAGGGTCCACCGCCTTGTCGAGAAACGCCTGCTTTGCGGTCTGGCCGTTCCCGGCCGACCCGTCATCGCCGTCGGCGGGCCGACGAGTCACGTCACTGGCATCCACGGGCTGAACCGACTCGCGACCCGCGGCGCCCTGACTCGGGGCCACCGCGCGACGCTGCGCCAGTTGAAAAAACACCTGCGCCTTCGCCGCCGCGAGTTCCTCGTCGTGCTGTTGCAACCGTCCCGAACGGGCCGCGTCCTCCGCCGGGTCGGGCCAGTACGAGTCCCCGGCACTGGCCCGATCCAAGCCGGCAGCTTCCTCCGCCCTGACCACCGGCCGGCCGAGTTCGCCGACCGGGGCGCCGAGCACCGGGGGCAGACTCCCGTAGTCCCGCGGCAGCGCGCTCAAGCCCTCCGGGCGGGGCACCCGCTCAGCCGGCGGGGCCGCTTCCGCTGCCACCCGCAGCGGCGGCGGCCGCAAGGCCCACCAGGTCGCGCCGAAGATCACGACACCCCCGACCGCCGCCGCGATCATCAGGTTGCGACGATTGAGGCGCACCACCGGTCGCGGCGGCGCGCGCAACGCGAGGTGGTCGACGGACTCCTTGGTCGCTTCGCCCGCTGCCTTCGGCGCGGGTTCGCTCGGCCCACCGTCGGTCGACGCGGGCTCGCTCATCGCCGGCGCCCCGCGGCCGGCAAGCGGCGGATGCGCACCACCTGCTGGCCCGCCGCGCCCAGCCGCAGCTCCGCGGTCTCGAACAACCGGTCGACCAGGTAGTACGGCGGCCGACTGCGGTAGTTGACGAGCTCAACCTGATCTTTCGGGCCGACCGTGAACAGCGGCGGCAGATCGCTGACGCCTTCTGGAAACTGGATGTAAACCTTCTCCCCGTCATCAAACGCCCGCAAGGGCCGCCAGGCCGGCGTGTCGCCGCTGATCGCGTAGCGGAAGTTCAACCGTTCCAGCGCCACGCCGGTGGCGACCGGCGCCACCGCGGCCGCACGCGCCGATTGCGCTTTGAGCATCGCCAGTCGATCCAGCGGGTAGCGCCACGCGACGGCCGCCATCCAGGTGTCCGGCGTGGCCGTCAGTTCCAGGTGATAACTGCGCCGGTCGGTGTGAATGACCAGGTTGGTGGTGAGATCGGCGCGGACCGGCTTGACGAGGACGTGAACGCGCGCCTCGGCACCGGTGCCGCTTAAGGTGTCGCCGATCACCCAGCGCACCGTGTCGCCGGCCGACACCGAGATCAGGGTCTCGCCGGCCTCGAGCGCCAGATCCGTGACCCGCTCGGGGCTGGCGTAGACCTGGTACAAGGCCTCCGGGCTGTAGGGCCACAGCTGCGTCGCGTTGACGTAGTTGTCGAGGGTCGGCTCGATCCGGGCCGCCTCGTGCGCCGCACTCACCGCGCCGCGCGGGTCGGTGTCCGGCAACTCGGACCACCGGCGCTTCGGCTTGAGCTGGCCCGGTAGCGGCAGCAACTTGGGGACCTCCACCACGTCGACCGCCATCGGCGGCTCCGGGAGTGCCGTGGCCGGTACGACGTCGTCGGGTGGCGCGGCCACGCGCGGCGGCGACACGCAGCCGACCAGGACAGCGGACAAAGACAACAGCAGCCATAGATTTCGCACAGAGATACTCCTTCAACCGGTCGCGTTCAGCTCCCGGCTCCAGTTCAGACCATCGACATAAATCCCTAAGGGGTTCTGGCGCAGCCGCTGCTCGTCGCGTGGCGGCTTGAGCAGCACGGTCAGGATGGCCGTCCAACGCTCAGTGGTGGCCAGTGCCCCGTTGGCGTAGGCGCGCTCGATCCAGCGCACCTGAAACGAGTTCTCCGACGCGCGAACCACGCTCAAGACCTCCACCGCCACGGAGGTCTGCCCGACCCGGGCGAAGGGGTCGTGGGTCCGGGCGTGATCGTTGAGCGTGGCCGCGCCTCGATCCGTAACCGTGTCGTACGCGGCGAGCCAGTTGTCGCGGAGCACGATCGGGTCGATGGACCGGGAGCGAACGCGGCGAATGAACTGCTCGAGGTGATACCCGAGCTGCGCCTCGCTCGGCCGGTAGGTCTCGGTGGCCGGACCGACGGCCCGCACCGCCCCCAACCGGTCGACCTCCACGACGTAGGGCGTGACGGTCGAGCGGCCGAGCTGGGCGAGCAGGCCCCCGGCGATGAAGCCCGACAGGATCAAACAGCCGAAGGCCATCCGTCGCCAGTTCAGGGCCTGGACGCGCGCACCGCCGATGCGCTCGTCCCAAAGCTGCTGTGCCGCCTGGTACGGCGTGGCCGGTGGCGGGGTGGTCGAGTAACGAACACTGGGTCGGCGAAAGCGCACGGTTCAGTCCTCCTGGCGCAGTGAAGGGTTGCCCCCGGCGCCGCCAGCATCCGCGCCGCGCACGGTGTGGGCGGCGGTGGCGAGGCCGTGGGCCACGGTCTGGCGGGACGCGAAGCGGCGCGCCCACCCCGGCGGCTCGCCGGGACGGATGGTCGCACCGGCGCCCGTCGGGGCACCCGATGCGCCGGCCACGGCACCGGCGACAGGGGACGCGGTCGCCGCGCCGGCACTGCCTGTCACAGCGCCCGCAGCGGTGGCGGCTCGCTCTTTCAGGGTGCTGGCGGCATGTAGCCCCGCGCTCGCGCCACCGGCCGCGAGGCGCGCACCCCCCGCCACGGCCGCGCCACCGGCCACGGCGAGGCCGGTGGCGGCAAGCGCGGTGCCGGC
>JAANMV010000144.1_pt1 | contig 84043 bp, 89 predicted proteins | sample 7279661 | NCBI WGS metagenome assembly JAANMV01 (sample SAMN14094540, study PRJNA606508) | bioreactor metagenome | isolation source: A lab-scale SPAN reactor treating ammonium-rich wastewater day 121 | place: Ireland: Galway | collected 2017-05-16 | reverse complement strand
GACAGCCTCGGCCGGGTGCCGCCAACCCAGTTCTTGCCGAGGTCAACAACCGGCAGCGAGTCTAGGTTCAACCTGTGTGCTTGACGGGGGAGCTTACGGAGCGCCCTGTGCGGCTGCAATGAAGTCTCGTATCGCGCCCCGCGCTGGTACGGGGTGAATTTCCGGCGCTCGTTCTAGCGACCGCCGGCGCCAGGCTCCGGGGCCCCGCCATCCTCCGGATGGCGGGGCCTTGCGCTGCTCAGGGCTCGTCCGCCTGCGCGCGGAAATGAACCAGCACCCCCGGGTTGGCCAGTGCCGCCTCGTTGCCCGGCGCCTCGCCGTGCAGGGCGGCCCGCGCGGCGAGCTCCGCCAGCTTGCCGTTGCGGGTACGCGGCAGGTCGGGAACCGCAACGATCCGGGCCGGCACGTGACGGGGCGACAGCCGGCTGCGGATCGCCTGCCTGATCCGGTCAGCCAGCGACTCATCCAGCACGTGCCCCGGACCAAGCACCACGAACAGCACCACCCGCTCATCACCCTGCCAGCGCTGCCCGACCGCGAGGCTCTCCTCCACCTCCGGCACGCCCGATACCGCCCGGTAGATCTCCGCCGTCCCCATGCGCACGCCGCCGGGGTTCAGTACGGCGTCCGAGCGGCCGTGGAGCACGAAGCCGCCAGCCACGGTGCGCTCGGCATGGTCCCCGTGGGTCCAGATGCCGGGAAAGCGGCTGAAGTAGGCACGCCGGTAGCGGGCGCCGTCCGGATCGTCCCAGAAGCCCACCGGCATGCTGGGAAAGGGCCGCCGGCAGACCAGTTCGCCACGCTCGCCGGGCGGCAGTGAACGACCGTCGTCGTCGACCACGTCCACCGCCATGCCGAGACCCGCGCACTGGATCTCCCCGCGCCGCACCGGCAGCAGGGGATTACCCAGCACGAAGCACGAGACGATGTCCGTGCCACCGGAGATGGAGCAGAGCTGCGCCTCGCTGCTGATCGCGGCAGAGACGAAGTCAAAGCTCTCGGGTGGCAGCGGCGCGCCGGTGGACAGCAGCGTGCGCAGGACCGGCAGCCTGAAGCGGCGCCCGGGCTCGACACCCGCGCGTGCGAGCCCCGCCAGATAGCGGGGACTGGTGCCGAAGATCGTGATGCCCTCTTCCGCGGCCATCTGCCACAGCGCCCCGGGATCCGGGTGGGTGGGGGAGCCGTCGTAGAGCAGCAGCGTGGCGCCGCTCGCCAGGCCGCTCACCAGCCAGTTCCACATCATCCAGCCGCAGGTGGTGTAGTAGAAAAGTCGGTCGCCCCGGCGGAGGTCGGTGTGCAGCAGCTGCTCCTTCATGTGCTGCAGCAGGGTGCCGCCGGCCCCGTGCACGATGCCCTTGGGCGGACCGGTAGTCCCGGAGGACCAGAGGATATACACGGGGTGATCGAAGGCCGCTGCATGAAAGGCGGCGGGCGCCGGTTCGGCCAGGAGGGACTGCCAGTCGCGTTCCGTGCAGGTCGCGGCCGGTGGTTCAGACGCACCGACACGGTCTGCACGGCCAGGGCACGGAACCCGCACGACCGCGGCAAGGTCCGGCAGGCGGAGGGCAAGCGCCCTGACCGTCTCGGCGACGGGGTAAAGGCGCCCCCCGTAGCGGTAGCCGTCCACGGCCAGCAGCACCCGGGGACGGATCTGGCCGAAGCGGTCCAGGACCGCATCGAGCCCGAAATCCGGTGAGCAGGACGACCAGACGGCGCCCAGGCTGCTCGTGGCCAGCATGGCGATCACCGCCTCGGGGCCGTTGGTGAGCAGGCCGGCCACCCGGTCACCGGGGCCCACGCCGAGGCGGCGGAGCCCGGCGGCCGCCCGGGCAACGGCGTCCGCCAGTTGCCGGTAACTCAGCTCACGGCGCCCGCCGGACTCGTCCCTTGCGATCAGCGCGGGGCGGTCATCGCCAAACCGGAGCAGGTTCTCGGCGAAGTTGAGTCGTGCGCCGGGAAACCAGCGGGCACCCGGCATGCGGTTGCCGTCCACGAGGATAGCGGCCGGGCCGCGCCGGAAGCGCAGGTCACAGAAGGTCGCGAGGCTGCCCCAGAAGTCGGCGGGAGAGGCGAGCGACCAGGCGTGGAGGCTGCCGTAGTCGTCAAACGTGCGGCCGTGCCGCGCCCCGGCCCAGGCCATGAAGCGCGCAAGGCCGCTGGCCCTGCTGCGGGCCGGATCGGGCCGCCAGACCACGTCGCCACCTTCCGGCCGCTGTTGACTCACCATTGACGCATTGTGCCGGAGTGGCCCCTGCTCGCAAGGCACGACTCCCGTCTATGATGAGCGCCACTGACAGGGGACCCCGCAATGACCGAGACAACCACCGTGGCGGGACCCGTACCGCAGACGGCCCGTATCGCAGCGCTGGACGTGGCGCGGGGCGTGGCCGTGCTTGGCATCCTGATCATGAACATCTGGGCCTTCGCAGGTCCCCAGGCCTTCTTCGACTATCCGCTGGCCATCGCCGACCGGGCCGGGGCCCCGGTGGCCACCTGGGCCGTGATCCACACCGTGTTCGAGGGCAGCCAGCGGGCGCTGCTGTCGGTGCTCTTCGGCGCCGGCGCCCTGCTCTTCATGTCCCGATTCGAAGGCCCCGGGGCGCCGGGCGGGGCGCGGGCGCTGTACCTGCGCCGCACCCTGCTGCTCTCGGCCCTGGGGCTCATCAACGCCTATCTCTTCATGTGGCCCGCCGACATCCTGTTCGTCTACGGGCTCGCGGGCCTGTGCCTGTACCCGCTGCGCCACCTGTCAGCCGGCCGCCTGCTGCTCGTGGCGGCGCTGGCGCTCGGCCTGCTCGGCCTGCAAAGAGGCCTCGATCTGCGCGAGGTGCGGCAGCTCGCGCCCGCCTATGAGGCAGCAGTCGCGGCACGGACCGGCGGCGCGACGCTGAGCGCGGCCGAGACCGCGGTCATCGCCGACTGGGAAAAGCGCCTGGCCAAGGCGCGGCCCGACCCGGCGAGCGAGGACATCAGCCGGAACATCCGGCAGTTGCAGACCGGCAGCCTCGGCGAGGTCTTCGTGCACCAGGCCAAGGTCAGCCTGATCCTGCAGACCATCGTCATGGCCAAGTGGTGGTTTCTGGATGCGCTCGCCGGGATGCTGATCGGCATGGCGCTTTATCGCGCAGGTCTCCTGACCCGTCCTGCAGGGGCCGGCCGCTACCTGGCACTGGCAGGCGCCGGGTTCGCGGTGGGCCTGCCTCTCTCCCTGTGGCAGACGGGTCTGCTGCTCAGCTCGGGTTTCGACCCCGTGGCCGGCGAGGTGGCGAAGCTCGGCTACGACATCCGGCGCCTCGCCATGGCCATGGGCTACCTGGGGCTGATCCTGTGGTTCTGCCAGCAGGCGGGCGGCGCGGCCCTCCGGGCGCGCCTTGCGGCAGTCGGCCGGCTGGCGCTCACCAACTACCTGGCCCAGTCGATCCTCTGCGGGCTGCTGTTCTACGGCTTCGGGTTCGGGCTGTACGGCCGGCTCACGGGTTTCCAGCTGTACGGCGTGGTGGCCGGCATCTGGGCGCTGGAACTGCTGTGGAGTCCCTGGTGGCTCGCCCGCTTCCGGCTGGGACCCTTCGAGTGGCTGTGGCGGTCGCTGACCTACAGGAACACCCAGGAATTGCGGACCCGGCCGGCGGCGGAACTGACTTAGTCCGCCACCGGCCGGTAATCGTCGGCCTTCAGGCTGCCCGCCGGCGCATCCAGGCCATCACCCCCAGCGCCGAGCCGAACAGCCACACGGCAGCCGGTACCGGGATGACGCTGCTGGCCGCATTGCCCAGTATCTGGTGGGCGGCGGAAGTCGGGTGAATCTTGTCCCAGAACAGGTATTCGTCCGGGTTCGCACAGGTGGGTGCCGGACCGCCGACGCCGAGCGGCCCGGTATAGCAGGCGGCCGATGCATTGGTGAGGCCGAAAGCGCCGGGGTTGGCAACCACGCTATTCACGATGCCGAACACATCCAGCTCGAAGATCGTGACGCCGAGGCCCGATGACAGCAGCGGCAGTGCGGCGGCCAGCTGGGCATTGAACATCGTGCTCAGGAACGTCGCCCCGGCGATCACACCCGGCCCGCCGGACTGGGCTTCCGGGGTCAGTCCGATGTTGGGCAGGTTGGGCACCAGGAACGTGGTGGCACCGGCCGCGGCCAGGCTGGTGATCATGGCCTCGATATTGGCAACCGAGCCCGTGATGCTGCCCTGGCGGATATCGTTGCCGCCGCCGAAAACCACATAGAGTCCGTTGGGATCCGCGAATCCCCCCGTGCCGCCCAGGTAAGTGGCCACCTGCTGGGTCAGCGTGGGCACACTGGAGGCGAAGGGCGCCCCGGTGGGCGCTCCGCCCCAGGCGAAGTTGGTGCCGCCCTGCAGGGCGGCCGTCGACGCGAGACCCAGGTTGGCTGCCAGCGTATCCACCCAGTTCGGGCCGTTGCTGAAGCGGCCACTGTCGTAGGGGGCGAGGGGTATGCCGCCAGTCAGGGTATAGAGATTGCCCGTGTCGGAGAGGCTGTCGCCGAAAACGTAGAGTGTGCTGTAGGCTGATGCCGGGCCGGCGAGGCCCGTGCCGAGCAGGGCCACCAGGACGAACAGGTAACCGCGAAGCCGGCTGGCAGGACGAAGCGCAGAATGGTGCATATATCCCCCGGTCAAGGTGAGGGCGGCGGGGCCGCCGTTATTGTTGTGCAAGTGGCCTTCACCGGCGAGTATATACCCGCATTTCTGCCCTCAACCGCCGATGTAGTACATCTCCACCTTGTCGCCGCCGCGGCCGGCGGCGCGGAGTTCGCTGTAGCGGTCATCGCGGTCGTTCCAGACCCGGCTGATCAGGGCGCGGAGCTCGTCGTCGCTGGCGCCCGCCCGCAACGGGCCCTTCAGGTCCGTGCCGGTGGTGGCAAACAGGCAGGTGAACAGCTGGCCGTCGGACGACAGCCGGGCGCGGGTGCAGGTGCCACAGAACGGCTCGGACACGGACGAGATGAAGCCAACCTCCCCGGCACCGTCGTCAAAGCGGTATCGCCCGGCAACCTCGCCGTGATAGTTGGGCTTCACCGGCGACAGCGGCCAGCGGGCCTGCAGCTCCGCCAGCAGTTCCCGGGACGGGACGGTATCGGCCGCCCGCCAGTTGTTGATCGTGCCGACGTCCATGTACTCGATGAAACGCACGATGACCCCGGTGCCCCGGAAGTGGGCCACCAGGTCGGCCACCGTGTGTTCGTTGACGCCGCGCTTCACCACCGCGTTGACCTTGATCGGCGTGAGTCCCGCGGTGATGGCCGCCTGGATCCCCTCCAGCACCTGGTCCCGGCTGCCGCGGCCGCCTGACATCTGCAGAAAAATGGCCGCATCCAGCGAATCCAGGCTGACGGTGACCCGGGACAGGCCGGCGGCCTTGAGCGCTGCCGCGTGCTGGGCAAGCAGGATGCCGTTGGTGGTGAGCGCAATATCGCCGATGCCGGCAACCCGGGAGAGATCCCCCACCAGGTCGGCAATGCCCGGGCGGAGCAACGGCTCGCCCCCGGTGATGCGCAGCTTGTGGACGCCCAGGCCGGTAAAAATCTGCGCCAGCCTCAGGATTTCATTAAAGGACAGGCGCTCGCTGCTCTTCAGAAACTGGAAATCCGGATGGTACTTGTCCTCCGGCATGCAGTACGGGCAACGGAAATTGCAGCGGTCCATGACGGAGATGCGCAGGTCCCGCAGGGGCCGCGCGCGACGATCGAGGATCCCGGGCGCCGAGCCCTGCGGATGCAGCCGGACAACGGTTTCACGCATGGCCGGATGGTAGCAGACCGGGCCGGGGCAGCATTGATATCGCTCATCTATACTCCGGCCATGTCCGTCGCCAGCCAACGCCCCGCCCTGCCGGCCCGCATGCGGGCCATCGAGATCAGCGCAGCGGGGGCACCGGAGGTGCTGCGCGCCTGCAGGCGCCCCGTGCCGGGCCCGGGCCCGGGCGAGGTGCTGATCCGGGTGGCGGCGGCCGGCGTGAACCGCCCGGACTGCCTGCAGCGGGCGGGCCTCTACCCGCCCCCGCCCGGCGCCTCCGACCTGCCGGGCCTGGAGGTGGCGGGCACCGTGGTGCAGGCGGCCCCCGGCGTGACCTGGCCGGCCCCCGGCGAGCAGGTCTGCGCCCTGCTGACGGGCGGTGGCTACGCGGAGTACTGCACGGCGCCCGCCGTGCAGTGCCTGCCGGTGCCGGCAGGACTCGACCTCGTGGATGCCGCCGCCGTGCCGGAGACCTTCTTCACGGTCTGGACCAACGTCTTCGAGCGGGGCGCGCTGAAGGCCGGCGAGGCCCTGCTCGTGCACGGTGGCGCGAGCGGCATCGGCACCACCGCGATCCAGCTCGGCAGGGCTCTGGGCGCCCGCGTCTATGCCACCGCGGGCAGCGAAGAAAAGCGCCACCTCTGCGAGCGGCTGGGCGCACTCCGCTGCGTGAACTACCGGCAAGAGAAGTTCGTTGACGTGTTGCGGGAGGCCACCGGCCGCCAGGGCGTGGACGTGATCCTGGACATGGTGGGCGGCCCCTACCTCACGGACAACCTGCGCCTGCTCCGGGAGGACGGGCGGCTGGTGTTCATTGCGGCCCTGGGCGGCACCCGGGGCGAGCTGCCCATCGGCCCGGTGTTCGTCAAGCGGCTGACCATCACGGGCTCCACCCTGCGCGGTCGCCCGGTGGCTGAAAAGGGGCGCATCGCGCGGGCACTGCTCGAGCACGTCTGGCCCCTGCTGGCGGCCGGCACCGTGCGGCCGGTCATCCACCGGGTGATGGCACTCGACGAGGCGGCTGCCGCCCACGGCCTGCTGGAGGCCAGCGAGGCCCTCGGCAAGATCGTGCTGCGGGTCGGCGACGCATCGTGAGCACGCGCGCCCTCCTCGACTGCTTCGACACCTGGCGCACGCGCGGCGACGCGCTGGTGCTCGCCACCGTCGTGGAGACAGCCGGTTCCACCTATAGCAAAGCCGGTCACCGCATCCTGATCAACGGTGCCGGCGACTACCAGGGCCTGGTCAGCGGCGGCTGCCTCGAAGGTGACCTGGCGGCCCACGCGCAGCGCGTCCTGGCCACGGGCACGCCTGAGCTCGTGACCTACGACCTGCGCGAGGATGCGGGCGAGGAGCTGTTCGGACTGGCGGTGGGCTGCCAGGGACTGCTGCGCATCCTGCTGCAGCGACTCGTGCCCGCCGATGACTACGCGCCGCTGAACCTGCTGGCCTCGGCCCTGCGGGGCGACGAACCGGGCGTGTGTGGCCTGGTGATCGAAGGACCCGACGCCGGCGCTGCCGTGGTCTCTGCCGGGACGGGCCTGCAGGGCGCCGGCCTGAATGCGGCCCGGGCAAAGGCCATCGCCGCGGCCTGCCGCGCGCCCGGGGCGCTGCCGCGCCTCATCAGCGTCGACCCGGACCCCGCCCGCATCCTGTGCGCGGCGCTGCGGCCCCTGCCCCGGCTGCTGGTCCTCGGCGCCGGCCTCGATGCGCTGCCGGTGGTCGGCCTGGCGGGCGTGCTGGGCTACCGGGTGAGCGTGTTCGATCATCGTCCCGCCTATCTGGAGCGCAGCGGCTTCGGCCCGGCAGAATCCCGCTGCTGCGCGCCGGCCGCCGACCTGGCGGCCCAGGTCGACCTCACCCGCTACCCGGCCGCGCTGGTGATGAGCCACCACCTGCCCTCCGACCGCGCCTACCTGCAGGCGCTGGCCGCGAGCCCGGTCCGCTACGTGGGCCTGCTCGGACCCCGCCATCGCCGGGACCGGCTGCTGCGGGACCTCGGGGCCGGGGGCGCGGCGCTGGCAGGCCGGCTTTACGGGCCGGCGGGCCTCGACATCGGTGCAGACTCGCCGGAGAGCATCGCGCTGTCGATCTTCGCCCAGCTGCACGCGGTGCTCGCCCGGCCATGAGCATCGATGCCCGCCGGCTCATCGACGTGGCCGAGGCCGAGGCGCTGATCGCGGCGCGCCTGCCGGACTGGGGCACGACAGAGCGCCCGCTCGCGGCCAGCGCGGGCGAGGTGCTCCGGCAGCGCATCGTGGCCGAACGCGACCAGCCGCCCTTCGACCGCGTCACGATGGACGGCATAGCGCTCCGTCATGCGGGGGTCCAGGCCGGTACGCGCTGCTTCCGGCTGGCCGGCGTCCAGGGCGCAGGCAGCGCGACGCTGACGCTGGCCGATGACAACAGCGCCGTGGCCGTGATGACCGGTGCCGCCCTGCCCGCCGGTGCCGATACCGTTGTCCCGGTGGAACGCACCACCCGCGGCGACGGCACGGTCAGCCTGGAATCCGGCTACCTGCCGGCGGCCGGGCAGTTCATCCATCGCCGGGCCTCCGACCACGCGGCCGGCGTCGCGTTGCTCGAGCCGGGCACGCGTCTCGGTCCGGCCGAGATGGCGATCCTCACGGCCGGCGGCGGGGCCACGGTGACCGTCGCCCGCCGCCCGCGCATCGCCGTCATCGCAACCGGCGACGAACTGGTTGAACCCGGCGCACCGCTCGGACCCAACCAGATCCGGGCATCCAACGAGTACGCCGTCGAGGCCGCCCTGGCGGCCCGCGGCTTTGCGCCGGTTGCGCGACTGCGCCTGCCGGATGACGAGGGCGTACTCCGCGGCTCGCTGTCGACGCAGCTCGACGGGCAGGACGTGCTGGTCCTGAGCGGCGGCGTCTCGATGGGTGACTTCGACTACGTCCCCCGGGTGCTCGACGGGCTCGGCATGCGCCTCGTGTTTCACAAGGTGCTGCAGCAACCCGGCAAACCGCTCTGGTTCGGGGTATCCCCGGGCGGACAGCCGATTTTCGCCCTGCCCGGCAACCCGGTGGCGACGCTGGTGTGCACGGTGCGCTATGTGCTCCCGGCTCTGGAGCGCGCCCTCGGCGCGGCCCCGGCAACGGTACCGCGCGTGCGGCTGGCAGCCGACCACCCCTGCAGGCCGGAACTCACCGCCTTCCTGCCGGTAAAGCTCCGCTTTGGCGATGACGGGCAGTGCGAGGCATGGCCCCGTCCCACCAACACCTCGGGCGACTTCATCGCGCTGCGCGACACGGATGGCTTCGTGGAACTGCCCCGGGGACGGTCAGTGTTTCCCGCCGGTCACGTTGCCGACTTCTACGCCTGGCAGTGAGGCGCTGCCGGGCCCGCTATCGCCAGGCGACGTGCACCAGCGCATAGCCGGAGAACACCACCTGCGGCACGGCCATGCCCACGATCCGCCCCGCATGGGGCGAGGGCACATCGAAGCGCTGGTCGGTGAACGGTTCGAAGATGCGGGCAATCACGTCGCCCCTGCGCACGGTGTCCCCCGGCGTGAGCGCCGGGTAGTACACCCCGCCGCTGCCCACCGGAACCCGCACCCAGGCCGAGCGGCTGTAGACCTGCTCCGGTGGCGTCGGTGCCGTGCCCTGGCCCTCCCGCATGCCGAGCCTCAGCATCACGTTCTGCAGGCCCTGCACGCCGCGCGCGATCTCGGCGGGCTCGAAGCGGAGCGGCAGGCCCGCCTCGTAGAGGATGGCCGGGATGCCCGCCTCCATCATCTCCCGACGCAGGCTGCCCCGGGGTCCCGCACCCCCCAGGACCACTGCGGCACCGAAGTGCCGGGCCAGGTCCAGCGCCCGGTCGTTCGCGAGGTCCACCCTCACCTGGGGCACGTTGGCCCGCTCGAAGTAGCCGGTGTGCAGGTCCACGAGCGCCGAGCACTGTTCCCGCAGGGCGTTGAAGATGATCGCGGCAACCAGCGACGTGTTGCTGCCGGTCGTGCTGCCGGGAAAGGCGCGGTTGAGGTCCCGGCGGTCGGCCATGTACCGGTCACCGGTGCGAAAGCCGTGGCTGTTGGCGGCCGGCAGCGCGATCAGCGTTCCGGACAGACGGGACGCATCAAGACCCGCGAAGGTCTCGCGCACGATCTCGAAGCTGTTGCGCTCGTCGCCGTGGATCAGGGCCGTGATGCACAGCGTCGGCCCGGCGCGCCTGCCCCGGGCCACGAACACGACCGTGTCGAGGAAGCTGCCCTCGAAGGTCGGACTCAGCTGATAGCTGAATCTGGCCTTCTCCCCCGGCGCAATCTGCCGCTGCAGCAACTCGAGGGAGCCCCAGGCCGGGTCGGCAGCAGCCGGAGCCTGGGCGGCAAGAGGGGGCGCGGCGAGCAGCGCGCACAGCAGCAGTGCCCGTACCGGGGACCGGTTGGGGCACATCGCCATCGTTGCCGGGGCCGCTAGCGCCGCACGTCCGCCAGGAGGGTATCGGCGTCGAAGCAGCCACCGACGCCCTGCGTGCCGAAGATATTCACCGTCTGACCGGCAGCCAGGTCGGCCAGCGTACCGCGCTCCGTCTGGATGCCGGTGGCGGTGGCGTCCACGAGGAACACCTCGGCCGCGGCGGCATTGACGCACCGGTCACCCACCGTCGTGGCGACCAGCAACTGCCCGGACGCTGCATTGACGGACAGCAGCGGGCCCCGGAGCACTTCCTCGGTTGCGGCCCGGTCCTGCAGCACCAGCAGGGCGGCACGGAGAATGTTCTCACCGCCCGGTCCGCTGGCCAGGGCGAGCACCGCGTCCGCCGTCAGGCCCTGGTCAACGACCAGCGCGCTCCGCTGCAGTTCGATGCCGTCCGCGGAGAAGATCCGGGTGCGGGGATAGAGCTGGGTGGTGAGCGGACCGGCCGTCACCAGGCCCTGGCCGGGCAGCAGCGAGAGTCCGAACTGGTCGAGCGCCGGGTTGACCGGCGAGGCCACCGTGCCGCGCAGCCGGTCGAATGTGCCCAGCGGACCGCGCTCGACGGTGACCGCGAGGAGGTCGAAGCGGCGATCGTCGTCGTCGCTGCGGGGCCGGGGCGAGAGGCGACCGATGACCGTCGCCCGGTCGCCATTGGCCAGATCACCCATGACGATTGGCAGGCCGTCGCCGCCGAAGAGTCCCGTCTGGTTGTCCAGGCTCACACGCAGGCACTGGCTGAAGCGGGCATCATCCTGGTCGCTGCCGTGATCCCGGGCGACGAGCCGGGTCTGGCACAGCCTTAAAGTGCCGCTGACCGGATCGAGTTCGGAGACCACGCCGTGCACCCGCACCAGGCCCGGCGCCTGCAGGTCGCTGGTGGTGATGTCCACGAACACCACCGGGCGCAGGATCAGCTTGCCGTTGCCGGTCTCGGTGATCTTGAGGGACTTTGCCACGTCAAAGTCCAGGGTGATGACCAGCGTCGCGCCCCCGGCAATGAAGATGCCGCCCTGGGGGTTGAGGTCGAGCTTGCCGTTGCCGACCAGCTTCGGCGTCTCGGTGCTGGCAATGCTGCCGTCCGGATTGCGCCGGATCAGTTCGAGGTTCGCAAGCTGCAGGCGCACCTTGCTGTAGGTACCGGCCGGCACATCGTCGTTGACCGCGAACAGCTCCGCGTAGTCGGCAAGCCGCAGCAGGTCGATGGTCTCACGGCCGGAGAACAGGCTCACGGGACCCGGGCCGCCCAGCAGGCTGATGCCGGTAATGGTTGCCAATGCCTCGTCGAACCCGGGAGCGGGCGCGTCCGTGAGGGCGACGCCCACGGTGGCGGACCGGGCGGCAGCGCCGCCAGCCTGGCCACTGCCGCCGCCACCACAGCTGCTGAGGAGCGCAAGGCCGGACAGGCCGATCAGGATGGAAGAAAAAAGACGTGACAGACGCATGGTTCGCCTCGCATCAGTGACAGCGCACGGGAGCAGGCTGACAGTGTAGACCTGCGCCGGCAGGCGGGGAATCCGCGCGGACGTCTTATGTCAACTAACCGAGCGCCTCGCGGGCCGTCACGTAGTCATGGCCCAGGGCCTCCGCGACCGCCTGGTAGGTGACCTGGCCGCGGTGCACGTTCAGTCCCTCCAGCAGGCCGGGGTCGTCCAGCAGGGCCTGCCGGTAGCCCTTGTCGGCCAGCGCCAGCACATAGGGCAGCGTGGCGTTGTTGAGGGCGAAGGTGGAGGTGCGGGCCACGGCACCCGGCATGTTGGCCACGCAGTAGTGCACCACCCCCTCCTCCACGTAGGTGGGATGCGAGTGCGTCGTGGCACGGCTCGTCTCGAAGCAGCCACCCTGGTCGATGGCCACGTCCACCACCACGGACCGGTCGCGCATCTCCCGCACCATGGCCCGGCTCACCAGGCGCGGCGCAGCGGCACCCGGCAACAGCACCGCACCGATCACGAGGTCCGCCTCGGCCACGTAGTGCTCGATGGCCTCCACGGTGGCATAGATGGTGTTGAGGCGGCCGCCGAACTGGAAGTCCAGTTCCTTGAGCCGGGGCAGGGAGCGGTCTATCACCGTCACCTGCGCCTCCATACCCATGGCGATGCGGATGGCGTTGGTGCCCACCACGCCGCCGCCCAGCACCACCACCGTGGCCGCCTTCACGCCCGGCACGCCGCCCAGCAGGATGCCGGGCCCGCCCGCTTCCCGTTCGAGGCAGTGCGCCCCGGCGTGCACGGCCATGCGGCCCGCCACCTCGCTCATCGGCGAGAGCAGCGGCAGTGAGTTGCCCGGGCCGGTGACCGTCTCGTAGGCGATGGCGACCACGTCCGACCGGAGGAGCAGCATCGTCTGCCGGGGATCGGGAGCCAGGTGCAGGTAGGTGAACAGCACCTGGCCCGCACGCAGCAGCGCAAGTTCGTTCGCCTGGGGCTCCTTGACCTTCACGATCATGTCGGCCCGGCCGAAGACCTCGGCGGCAGTGCCGACGATGGTGGCGCCCGCCCGCTCGTAGTCCACGTCGCGCATGCCGATGCCGGCGCCCGCCTTGCCCTGCACCAGCACCTGATGGCCGTGATGCACGAGCTCGCGGACGCTGGTGGGAGTGAGGCCCACCCGGTGCTCGTCCTGCTTGATCTCGGTGGGAACGCCAATCAGCATGTAAACCTCTCAGGCCACTTCGGCCAGCACGGCGCGCAGCGTCGTGATTATCCGGTCAATCTGGGCGGGCTCGATGATCAGCGGCGGCGTGAGCGCAATGGTATCCCCGGTGGTGCGCACGAGTACGCCGCGGTCGAAGCACCGGCGGAAAACCTCCAGGGCCCGGAGCGTCGGCTGGTCCTTGCGGGGCGTCAGCTCCACGGCGCCCATGAGCCCGATGTTGCGGATATCGATCACGTGCGGCGCCCCTTTCAGGGAATGCAGCGCATCGGCAAACACCGGGGCCAGGCGGGCGGCCCGCCCGAAGAGGTCCTCGTCGCGGTAGACGGCCAGCGCCGCGAGTCCCGCCGCGCAGGCCAGGGGATGGCCGGAGTAGGTGTAGCCGTGGAAAAACTCCACGCCCTGCTCCGGGCCGGTCATGCAGCCCTCATAGATGCGCCGGTCCACCAGCACGGCGCCCATCGGCACGGCACCGCAGGTGATGCCCTTGGCCACGGTCATGACATCCGGGCGCACACCGAAGGTATCCGCTGCAAATGCAGCCCCGGTGCGGCCGAAGCCCGTGATCACCTCGTCGAAGATCAGCAGCAGGCCGTGGCGGTCGCAGATCTGCCGCAGGCGCTCGAGGTAACCCACCGGCGGCACCAGCACCCCGGCGGAACCGGCCACCGGCTCGACGATCACCCCGGCAATGGTCGACGGGTCGTGCAGCGCGATGATCCGCTCGAGGGCATCGGCCAGCCCGGCGCCGTGGGCCGGCTGGCCGCGGCTGAAGGCATTGCGCGCGAGGTCATGCGTGTGGGGCAGATGATCCACACCCGGCATCATGTTGGCGCCGAAGGTCCGGCGGTTGGCCACCATGCCGCCCACCGACATGCCTCCGAAGCCCACGCCGTGGTAGCCCCGCTCCCGGCCGATGAAGCGGAAGCGCTGCCCTTCGCCCCGCGCCCGGTGATAGGCCAGCGCGATCTTGAGAGCGGTGTCCACCGCCTCGGAACCGGAATTGACGAAGAAGGCGTGACCCAGGTTCTCCGGGGCGAGCTTCACCAGCTGGTCTGCCAGCTCGAAAGCGGCCGGGTGCCCCAGATTGAAAGCCGTGGCGTAGTCCAGCCGGCCCGCCTGCTCGCGGATCGCCGCCACGATGCGCGGATGGCAGTGCCCGGCGTTGACGCACCAGAGGCCGGCAATGCCGTCGAGGATCTGCCGCCCGTCAGGCGTGGTGTAGTGCATGCCGGCGGCAGATGCCAGCAGCAGCGGGTCGCTCTTGTAGGCGCGGTTTGCCGTGAAGGGCATCCAGTAGGCCTGGAGATCGGGCCGTCCGGCGGGAGGGGTGCTCATCCGGCCACCCTACCGCCTTTGCCCGGGACAGACAATTGCGCCCCGGGGCCCGCCGGGCGCCTTTTCCGATGACCCCCTGAGCACCCGGCGGCGCTATCATCACTCCCCGATGAAGCGCATGCCGACCATCAAGTCCGTGATGACCGCCTTCCCCTACTCGGTGGAGGTCAGCGCGTCGCTGGCGGCCGCCCAGGCCTTCATGCGCGAGCACCACATCCACCACCTGCCGGTGACCCGCGACGGCGAACTCGCGGGAGTAATCACCGACCGGGACATCAAGCTGGTGCTCGGCCCCGACTTCGCCTACCCGGACGCGGAAAAGACCACGGTGGCCGAGGGCATGAAACGCGAGGCCTATATCGTGGACATGGACACGCGGCTGGACGAGGTCCTGGCCCACATGGCCGAGAAGCACCTCGGCTCCGCCATCGTGACCCGCCGCGGCAGGCTTGCCGGCGTGTTCACCGCCACCGACGCCTGCCGGCACTTTGCCGCGTTTCTGCGCGACCAGATCCGCCGCTCCGGCGGCGACTCCGCTGCCTGAGGACCCTGAACACCATGAGCACCACCCGGGATTTCGTGCCGCTGTCGATCGCCGTGCTGACCGTGTCCGATACCCGCACCCGCGAGACCGATACGTCGGGTGCCCTGCTCGCCGGCCGCATCGAGGAAGCGGGTCATGAGCTGGCCGATCGCGCCCTGGAGCCGGACGACTGCTACCGCATCCGGGCCACGGTTTCGGCCTGGATCGCTGACCCGGCCATCCAGGCCATCGTCATCACCGGCGGCACCGGCCTGACCGGCCGGGACGGGACGCCCGAGGCGGTGGCACCGCTGCTGGACAAGGTGATGGAAGGCTTCGGCGAGATGTTCCGCATGCTGTCCTGGGAGGACATCGGCACTTCCACGCTGCAGTCCCGCTGCATTGCCGGCGTCGCCAACGCCACCTTCGTGTTCTGCCTTCCGGGCTCGGGCAACGCCTGCGCCACCGGCTGGGACAAGCTCATTGCCCCGCAGCTCGATGCCCGCACCCGCCCCTGCAACCTGGTGGAGCTGATGCCCCGCCTGCGGGAGCGCTGAGCGGACACCCATGCCATGGCCGCCCTGCAGATCCACGCGTTTCCCTGCCTGCAGGACAACTACGGCTACCTGATCCACGCGCCGGAGAGCGGCCTCACCGCGGCCATCGACACGCCGGATCCCGCCGCCATCCTCGCGGCGCTCGCCGCCACCGGCTGGCGCCTCGACTACATCCTCAATACCCACCACCACGGGGACCACGCGGGGGGCAACCTCGCGCTGAAGGCGGCCACCGGCTGCCGCATCGCCGGCGCGCGGGCCGACGCGGCCCGGATCCCGGGCATCGACATCCGCCTGGCCGATGGCGACAGCTTCGACCTCGGCGGGCACGTTGCCCGCGTCATCGAGACGCCGGGGCACACGGTGGGCCATATCTGCTACCTGTTCGACGCCGACCGCGCGGCCTTCGTCGGCGACACGCTGTTCTCGCTGGGCTGCGGCCGGCTCTTCGAGGGCACGCCGGCCGGGATGTGGCAGTCGCTGCAGCGGCTCATGGCCCTGCCCGACGACACGCGGGTCTACTGCGCCCACGAATACACGGCCGGCAACGGGCGCTTCGCCGTCACCCTGGAACCCGGCAACGCGGCCCTCCGGGCGCGTATGGCCGAGGTCACGCGACTGCGCGCCGCCGGCCTGCCCACGGTGCCGACCACCATCGGCCTCGAGAAGGCCACCAATCCCTTCCTGCGCCCGGCGAGCGCGGAACTGCGCGCGGCCCTCGGCATGGCAACCGCCCCGGACGAGGCCGTGCTGGCCGAGACGCGCCGCCGCAAGGACCGCTTCTGAGCCGCCAGTCCCCGGTGCCGGGGGCTGCACAGGGAGAGCGCCATGCTGGAAGACGTCACCGTCCAATGCCCCCATTGCTGGGAAACCATCACCCTCGAGATCGACCTGTCCGTCCCCGAGCAGAGCTATGTGGAGGACTGCCCGGTGTGCTGCGCGCCGATCCTCGTCAACTGCCGGGTCGAGGACGGCGAGATCGCCAATGTGACCGTGGACCGCGAGAACGGCTGAGGGATCCTCGCTGCGCCGACCGGCATCGTCAGGCGCCGGTACAGCGGGAACTTGCGCCCGCGGATCAGGCAGGACAGGCTATGCCCCGCGCCGCTGTGGCCGTGACCGTCTCCGGGAGTGTCGATGAAGAAAGTGTTCTACGGCTGGTACGTGGCCCTGGCCTGCGGCGTGGGCCTCGCCTGCGGCCTCGCCACCGTCCTCACCTACACCTTCGGGATCTTCGTGCTGCCCCTGCGGGAAGCCTTTGGCTGGTCCCAGACGGAGATCTTTGCCGCGCTGTTCCTGGCGGTGGTCACCATCACCGTCGTCGCGCCCTTCTTCGGCATGGTGGTGGACCGGATCGGCGCCCGCCGGGTGATCCTGATCGGCCTGGTTTTCGAGGCAGCGCTGGTCGCCTCCTTCTATTTCCAGAACGACAACGTGCTCACCTTCTACGCCCGGTATATCGGCCTCTCCATCCTGGGCGTCGGCACCACGCACATCGCCTTTACGCGGATCATCGCCCTGTGGTTCGACCGCCGGCGGGGCCTTGCGCTCGGCATCACGCTGGCGGGCGTGGGCATCGGCGGCTTTGCCTGGCCCATCCTCTCCCAGTGGGCCATCACCCGCTTTGGCTGGCAGAGCGCCTATCTGGTAGTGGCCGCCACCCTCCTCATCGTGGGCATGACGGTAATGCTGCTGGTGGTGCGGGACTCGCCCCAGTCCATGGGCCTGCTGCCGGACGGTGATCTGCCCGCCGGCGATGACGCCGTGCACAGCGGCGAGCCGCCGGGCCTGACCCTGAAGGGTGCCCTGGCCACCAGCCAGTTCTGGATCATGCTGGTGGTCTTCCTGCTCATCGGCATCGCCGTGACCAGCATCCAGGTGCACCTGGTGCCGCTGCTGGTCAGCCGGGGCGTGACGCCCATGCGGGCGGCGAATGCGCTCTCGATCCTCGCGGTGGCGCTGGTCATCGGCCGGGTGGGCGCCGGCTGGCTGATGGACCGCTTCTTCGCGCCCCGGGTGGCGATTGCCTTCCTGCTCGGCCCGATCGTGGCCATCTTCCTGCTGGCCGCGGGCGCCAGCGGCGGGCTCGCCTTCCTGGCCGGCATCCTCACCGGGCTCGCCGCCGGCGCCGAGGTGGATGTCACCGCCTATCTCGCCAGCCGCTACTTCGGCCTGCGCTACTTCAGCAGCATCTACGCCTGGTATTACAGCGCCTACTCGCTGGGCGCCGGTTTCGGGCCGCTGCTCACCGCCAACGCGGTGGACCGCTTCGGCGGCTACACGCAGGTGCTGTACCTGCATGCGGCCCTGCTGGTGGCGGCCGCCATCCTGCTGACCCGGCTGCCGCGCTTCCCGGTGTGGGCAAAGCCGGTGGCGGAGGGCGGAATGCAATCCTGAGGGTTGCGGAAACCTGAATCTGACAGCAGAGAAATTCGGGTACCGTTACACCGCTCGTGACCTTCTGTTGCGATACCCCACCATCGGAATGCCTGATAACCTCACGGGCATGGTTTGGTTGATGATCTCATCAGTTCCGATAGGCCTAACTGCTTCGGCATGAAGGCCATCGATACTAGCGGCAGCTTCGGCTGCCGCTTTTATATGCGGATCTGCTTTCGAGGCAGGATGGGGAACGAGAGCCACTCGGCCGCTATGACTGCCAGTCCGGTTCGACCAGCCAGTTCTGAATGCGCAGCGACGGGACGCGCCCGAATTCACCCATGTTGGCGGTGACGAGCGTCAGGTCGGCAGCCAGTGCGTGTGCCGCAATCAGGAGATCGTTTGGGCCGATGGGTCTGCCCTGTCGCGTCAGGTGGTAACGGAGTGCGGCATAGTGCTGGTCTGTCGGCGACTCCAGCGGCAGGATCTCAATCGCGGACAACAGGAGGTTGATTCGTTCTGACAGTTGGTGCGACTCCGATTTCTTTGCCCCGTAGCGCAGCTCCGCGGCCACGACGATGCTGGTGCAGACGGAGTCCTCGCCAGCCTCGGCAATCCGGGCGGCCACGCGGCCTCGCGGGTGGCGAACGAGGTCGGAGATGATGTTGGTATCGAGCAGGTAGCGGAGCGACACGCTCAGAGCCCCACCTCGTCCAACGGCACCAACTCACTGTCGATGTCAGGAAAAGTGACTTCCAGCGGCTCGACAGAGGCCAGCAACGCCAGCAGTTTTCCCTGGCGGACCGGCTCGATGATCAGCCGATCGCCTTCCTTGCGCAGGATGGCCTCATCCCCCGCAAGTTCGAACTCGCGGGGGATGCGCAGAGCCTGATTGCGGCCGTTGCGGAAGAGGCGGACGTGTCGTTCGGTGTTGGCCACGACTCAGACTCCATAGTGGCATATGTCGCAGCATATGCCACTAGCCGCAGGTCGTCAACGGCGGGCGCCAGGGGACATCTCAGGCGCTGAACACCGCCTGGTGATCCCGGATGAACTGCTCCAGAGAGCGGGGCGGCCTGCCCGTGAGCTTCTGCACCGAATCCGCGATGTGCAGGTCCTGGCCGTCGGCGATCTCCTGGAAGAGTTCGCAGACCGCGTTCAGGTGCCACTCGTTGGTGAGGAAGCGGGCCAGCGTCTGCCGGTAGGCCGGCATGGGCACGTGCACGTACTCCACCTTGCGGCCCAGCACGCGGGTGAAGCGCTCCGCCGCATCGGCGAAGCTCAGCACCTCGGGGCCGGTGATCTCGTAGGCCTGGCCTGCGTGGCCGGTGCCCGTGAGCACCGCCGCGGCGACGGCGCCGATGTCCCGCACGTCCGCCATCACCGTGCGGCCCTCGCCCATGGGCAGGAAGAACTTGCCCTGCTCCCTGATGGTGCCGGCACTGCCGAGGAAGTTCTGCATGAAGAAGTTGGGCTTGAGCAGCGTCCAGGCGAGACCCGACGCCGCCAGGTACTGCCCGGCGGCATAGTGGATCTTCGGGATCGGGGCCTTCGCGTGGGCGACGGCCTCCATCGACGACATCTTCACCAGGTGCTTCACGCCGGCCTTCTTCGCCGCGTCGATGAACTGCTTTTCGAGCTCCAGCTGGCGCTCGCCGTTGGGCATGATCATCAGCGCCTTCTCGACCCCGGCCAGGGCCCTGGCCAGCACGGCCGGATCGCTCACGTCGCCCACCACCAGCTCGATGCCGGCGGCCTTCAGGGGGGCGGCCTTGTCCGCGTTGCGCACGATGGCCCGCAGGGGCAGGCCCCTGCCGAGCAGGGCCTGGGCGGCCGCGCCGCCCGTCTTGCCGGTGACGCCGGTCAATAAAATCATCAGGAATCTCCAGGAAAAAGCGGGGGGATCTCAGGGGCACAGTCTACCCAATTCATCGTGCGCCCTGCCCCGGGGAGGGAAACACGCCGCGGGATGGACGGCCCGGGCCGGATTGCCCATAATTGCGCGCCCTGCAGGACGCCAGTGCCGGCAGGCGCTCAGGCCCACCAGTACCGCAAGACGCGCTCGTAGCTCAGTTGGATAGAGCGTCTGGCTACGAACCAGAAGGTCGGGAGTTCGAATCTCTCCGAGCGCGCCATCTTGCATTGGCCGATACGCGGGCGGGGCTTCCCGCACCCGCACAGCTGAGCAGAGGAAGCGTCACCGATGAAGAAGCCCTGCCTGAACGTTCCGGTCGGCGGATTGCTCGCCGGCATGCTGCTGCTCGCGGTGCCGGCATTCCCGGCGCCTGCGGCCGATGACCCGGCGCCGGCAGCCACCAGTTCCGCCGCCCTGTACGCGCTGGGAACGCGCTGGGACCAGTTCCTGTCCGGCACCCGGGTGCAGCGCGAGACCTGGCTGAAGAACGCCGGACGCGACGTACCGGAGGCGCTGGTGGACCGCCTCGGGCGAGCGGGCGACGGCCTGCGGCTTCTGGTCATCACCGCCGACTGGTGCGGCGACTCGGTGCACAGCGTGCCCTACATCGCGAAGCTCGCCTCCCGTGCGGGCGTCGAACTGCGCCTGGTCGATTTCAGGACCGGCAAGCCCGTCCTCGATGAGTACCGCACGCCCGATGGCCGGCCATCCACACCGACGGTGGTCCTGCTGCGTGGCGACAAGGCCGTCGCGGCCTGGGTGGAGCGGCCGGCCTCGTTGCAGTGGTGGTATCTCGGCATGACCGGCCGGATCAGCGATGACGAGCGGCTGGAACGCAAGCTGTCGTGGTACGACTGGAATCGGGGCGCCGATGCGCTGGCCGAGATCGTGGTGCTTGCGGAGCAGACCGCAGGCAGCCCGGCCGGTAACCCGGTTCAGGGTACGTCCGGGTCCGCTTCGGCTCCTCAGCCCGCGCGCTCGGCCCGCCCGAGGTAGAAGTACGCCGCGAATCCGGGCATCGACCCCAGCACCGGGTGCTCGATCGGGTCCAGCACGAGGCCCGCATCCCCAACCAGCCGGGCGATGTCACGATTGATGTGGCAGCCGTCGAATACCCTCGTCCACAGCGGATCGAGCCGGTTCTGCCACCTGCGCACGCCCGGGTCCGCGTGCAGGCCGTGCTCGCAGAACAGGAACTGCCCGCCGGGCCTGAGCACGCGCCGTACCTCGGCGAGCGATGCGGCCACATCGGGGATGCTGCACAGGGTCAGCGTGCAGACCACCGAGTCAAAACTCGCCGCGTCAAACGGGAGCTGCTCGGCCGTCGTCTGATGGTGTTCGACCTCGATGTCAATGCCGGCCATGCGTTCGCGGGCCAGCGCGGCCATGCCCGGATTCGGGTCGACGGCAACGAGGCGCTTCACGCCGGGGGGATAGTGATGGAGGTTCAGCCCGGTGCCGAAGCCGAGTTCGAGCACGCGACCCGCCGCACCGGCCAGGGCGCGCGTGCGCAACGCCCTGATCTCCCCGTCATTCCCCATCATCAGGTCGAGCAGCCGTGGGCAGACCCACTCACCCCAGAAACGCATCAGCAACCTCCGCCTTGCGCCTGCTTGCCGTCCCACTGTACCCGAAGCCAGAGCGCTATCGAAGGCACTTCGCGACCCGCGTGACTTACGCCTGCCGACCGGGGCTCGCACAGCAGATCCTCCTGAACATCGTCACGCTGCGCTACATCGACCTTCCGGCCTTCGTGGACGTGGCGTATACAGTTGGCAGGGTCAGAAATCGACACCCGGATACACCGGGCTACAATGACACGGGCCTTACCGCCGGAAAAACATGTGCGGCCGCTACGTCTCCCGCCTCGACGCCTCGCTGGAACGCGAGTGGGCCCTGTCCCGTCCGCCGCCGGTGTTCGCGAGCTACAACATCGCGCCCACGACGCGGGTGCCCGTGGTCCGGCAGCGGGACGGGGAACGGGTCTGCGAACTGCTGCGCTGGGGCCTGGTGCCGGCCTGGGCGAAGGGCGTGCCGCCGAGGCTCAGCACCATCAATGCCCGCGTGGAGAATCTCGGCACGGCACCGACCTGGCGCGGCCCGTGGAAACACGGCCGGCGCTGCATCCTGCCTGCCTCGGGATTCTACGAGTGGCAGGTGGTCGAAGCCGGCAAGCAGCCCTGGTACGTCACGCTCACCGACCAGCCCGTCTTTGGATTGGCCGGCCTCTGGGACGCCTCCCGGGCCGATGACGGCAGCGTGCTGGAAAGCTGCGCGATCATCACGCTGCCCGCCAACCCCTTCATGGCGGAGATCCACAACAGCAGGGCGCGGATGCCGGCCATACTCCGGCGGGCCGACCACGATGCCTGGCTGGGTGGCGACGCAGCGGCCGCGCTGGCCTGCCTCGCGCCGTACCCGGAATCCGCGATGCAGGCCCACACCGTCAGTCGCGCCGTGAACTCTCCCCGCAACAACGAGCCGCGGCTCATCGAGGCAGCCCCATGACAGACCGCATTGCAGACCATGCCGTTGATCCCTGGTTCCTGGCCCGCTGGTCACCCCGGGCCATGTCCGGCGAAGCGCTCACCCGGGACGAACTGTTCTCACTCTTCGAGGCCGCCCGCTGGGCGCCCTCCTCGGGCAACAGCCAGCCCTGGCGTTTCGTCTATGCGCTGGCCGGCACGCCGGACTTCGAGCGCTTTTTTTCGCTGCTGGCTGCCGGCAACCGGCCCTGGTGCGCCCGGGCCGGTGCGCTGGTGGTGATTGTTTCCCGGGAGCTTCGCTCCAGCGGCCAGCCCGCCCGCACCCATGCTTTTGACACCGGCGCCGCCTGGATGAGCCTGGCCCTGCAGGGCGCCCGCCAGGGACTCGTGGTGCACGGCATGGAAGGCTTCGACTACGAGCGGGCCGCTGTCGCCATCGGCCTGCCCGATGGCCATGCGGTGCAGGCCATGTGCGCCCTCGGCCATCCCGGACGCGTGGAGGACCTGCCGGCCGCCTATCAGGAACGGGAAAAGCCCAGCGGCCGGGAACCGGCCTCGTCCTTCGCCGTCGCCGGCCGCTTCGGCTGAATGCCCGCCGCCCGCGCCCGCAACTGCCCGCAGCCGCCCTCCACGTCCTGCCCGGCGGACTGGCGCAGCTTGGTGAGCACGCCCCGCTGGTGCAGGTAACGGGCCATCGCGGCGGCCCGTTCCCGGGCGGGTCGCCGGAAGTCGAGGCCCTCCACCGTGTTGTACGGGATGAAATTCAGCACCGCGTACCTGCCCTTGAGCAGGGCCGCCACACGGTCGAGTTCGGCGTTGCTGTCGTTGATGCCCTCGAGCAGCGTCCACTGGTACTGGATGGGATAGCCGGTTGCCCGGGCGTAGGTCTCGCCCAGCTCGATGAGCTCCTCCGGCGACAGGCGCGGCGCGCGCGGCAGCAGCCGGGCGCGCAGTGCCGCGTCGGTGGTGTGCAGGGACAGCGCGAGGGCCGGTTTCACCGGACCGCGCGGCAGGCGCTCGAAGACGCGCCGGTCGCCCACGGTGGAGAACACCAGGTTCTTGTGGCCGATGTCGCCCGCCGTTCCCAGCCAGTGGATGGCCTCGAGCACGGCATCCAGATTGTGGGCGGGCTCACCCATGCCCATGAACACCACCTTGTTCACGGCCCGCGTACGCCGCGCGAGCGCCACCTGCGCCAGGATCTCCAGGCTCGACAGCTGCCGTACGACACCGCCCTGCCCCGTCATGCAGAACACGCAGCCCACCGCGCAGCCCACCTGGGTGGAGACGCAGAGGCCCGCAGGGGGCAGCAGCACGCTCTCGATCTGCTGGCCGTCCGCCAGGCCGAGCAACAGGCGGGCAGAGCCGTCCGCGCCGGCGTGGCTCGACTGCAGCCGCACGAGGACGTCGAGTTCGGCGGACACCGCCGGCAGCGCCGCCCGCAACCCGGCCGGATAAGGGCTGGAGGGCCGGTCGCCGGCGGCCAGCGGCAGGCCGCGGAGCCAGCTGGCCAGCAGGCGCCGCCGATGAACCGGCCGGGTGCCGTCAGGATCCCCGGGCAGGCGCAGCTCCGCGGTCGACACGGGCGGCAGATCCCCGGCGAGCGGCCGGCGCGCTTCCGGCGTCAGGACGTTCAGCCGCGCCGCCCGCTGCCGGTGGGTACCCGGAAGCTGCCGGGCTTCCAGGCGTAGCCGGGATTCTCGGGGGCCACGTCCTCGGCGTAGGCCTTCCAGGTTTCCACGCGGGCGTTCTGCGGCTCCCAGGTGTCGGGCACGGTCAGGAACTCCGGCGCGTGCTTCTCGATGTAGGCCCGCACCTTGGGGGGCACGTCATCGAGACCGCCGAGGCCCTTGTGGCTGAACATCCGGCCGAAGAGCGAGGCGTCCGCATACGGCGTGCCGCCCATCTGCATGAAGGGCCAGCACTCCGAGATGCGGCTGAAGCCCGCGTTGAAGCGCACCGTGGGCAGGTCGCGGTCTTCGAGCGCGCGCCGGGAGACCGCAAAGGTGAAGTGCTCGGAGGGCGCGATCCGCGGGCCGGTGGAACTGCGCGGCCAGCCCTCGGGCGTTACCGGATTGGTGTACTCGTGCGTGTAGTCCCATGAGAGCAGCAGGTCGTCGCCGTAGGTCTCGAAGGGCAGCAGGAAGGGATAGCGCCCGGTGGCGTCGGGAAAAACAGTGCCCTCGTTCATCAGCGTGGGCGAGTCCCCCTCGGCGCCGAAGAAGAATTTCGGGATCTCCTGGCCGATCCTGCCGACCAGCAGGTTGTTGTAGAAGTGATAGACCGGCACGGTCTTGCCGGTAAAGGGATTGTCCCAGGTCTCCAGGATGTCGCCGGTGCGCAGGTCGGTGAAGTAGCCGGTCTCGCGCGACTTCACCCACAGGTCACCGTTGCCGTCGATCTTCGCCAGCAGCGCACCGGTGCCGGTGTAGCCGAAGACCGGCACCATCCGCCGTCCCGGCATGCGCACATACATGAGGCCGTGAAAGCCGCCCACCACGGGCCTGTCATAGCCCGCCCAGATCTTGCCGAAGGCGTACAGGTTGTCCTTCGGATCGCTGAAGTCGAGCCCGCCCTTCCGCGGGCTGCCCGCCGCGCCGGCCGCGGCCAGGCCTGCGCCGGGCAGTCCGAAGGCGGTGGCGAGCGCCAGCGACGACTTGAGGGCGGTGCGCCGGTCGAGGAGATGCTGGACGAGGCTGGAGGTCATGGGCCGGTCTCCGGGGTGGAACGGAAACCGGATGGTAGCCGAAGTCAGCGCCCGGGCTGCCAGTCCGTGTGGATGGCCAACCGCCACATGAAACGGTGGCCCGTGTAGTCCGAGTTGGGGCTGTGCTGCACGGCCCGGTTGTCCCAGAGCAGCAGCGAGTCGTTGCGGTACCGCATCCGGCAGCAGAACACGTCACGCACCGAATGCCGCTTGAGCATGTCGAGCACCGCGTCGCTCTCGGCCTTGCTCAGGTCCCTGATGGCGACGGTCCAGGCCTGGTTCAGATAGAGCATCCTGCGGCCGGTCTCCGGGTGCACGCACACCAGTGGATGCTCCATCGGCGGAAAGCTCTCGCGCATCTTCAGCAGCATGGCGATGGCCTTGGGCGTCGCGGTGGAATGATGCCCCGAGTTCAACCCGTACTGGAGCACGTCGTGCACCGCGATCCTGTCGTCGAGGAAAGCCCGCATGGCAGGCGACAGGCTCTCGTATGACAGGTAGTTGCTGGCAAAGAGCGTGTCGCCACCGGCGGCCGGCACGTCCCGGGCGTAGAGCATCGCGCCCAGGCTCGGGTTCTTCTGGTAGGTGTGGTCCGCGTGCCAGCCGAGATTCTGCGTGGAGAGGCTCTGCGCGTTCTTAGGCGCGCCGCGCAGGTAGTAGACGCCGGGCACGTCGGCCTTGTGCGGCAGGAAGGGCTCGTCCTCGAGGCGTCCGAAGCGCCGGCCGAAGGCGGCAAACTGCTCCTGGCTGAGCCGCTGGTCGTGAAACATCAGCACCGAGTGCTGGAGAAAGGCCGCGTGGATGGCGGCGAAGTCGGCATCGCCCAGATTGCCGAGATCCACGCCCGAGATCTCGGCGCCGAGGGCGCCGGTGACGGGCAGGACACGGACGCGGGACTCGCCCGGTCGATCAGCAGACGCAGCCATGGCTCAGCTCCGGTTGGGACGGGGAAAAGGGGCACGGCGCTGACCCCGCCAGCCCGGGTAGAAGGGCGTGTAGGGATCGGTCAGCGGGTCTTCCGGGATGTAGCCCGTGCAGCGGGGGATGCGCGCGGTGCTGCGGGCAGCGTAGTCCATGGCGCTCGGCGCCACCCAGGGCGCCGGGTAGCGCATGCCGAGACCGGCCGAGACACAGGCGATGATCTGGGCGCTGACGAAGATGAAATAGTTGTCGTACAGCGTGAGGTGCGTGAGCCCGATGACCAGGTTGGGGATGTGGCAGCCGAGCGCCTTGATCTTCTGGGTCATCGGCGTGTCGTGCTCGGGCGCGATGTAGTGGTCCCAGTAGATGCTGTGCCAGTTGGGCTGCCAGGCGCCCAGGATCAGGAAGGTGGCGATCCAGGTGCCCCACTCGGGCATGCCCAGCCGGCCGATCAGCAGCCACACCGCCAGGAAGAGCTGGCCGGAACTGGATCCCCACAGGAAACCGAAGAGACCGGACATGAAGCGGTTGCTGCGACGCTCGAAGACCGGCGTGAAGTACGCCCAGACGCCGCTGTAGGCGATAAAGATGAAGGCATAGAGCCCTGCGGTGAACCAGCGCCAGCCGGGATCGGCGAGCTGGCCGGACGTCGCGATGGGGCTCTCGGCCAGCAGCCGCATGGCACCGGACCCGTACGAGATCAGGTAGCAGCAGCAGAAGTAGATGCCACCGCGCAGCCAGGCGATCTTCGGGTAGTACCTGTCCCAGGGATGGCGCCGGTAGCGCAGGAACCACGTAGCGAGGAGCCCGCAGAGGATCACGAAGACGGCGATCGCGAAGAGGTCCAGCACGGTTGACAGTGTAGCCCGGATGGGGCCGCAAACTCAGGCCGCCGCGGCCGACGGCGGCTGGATCCGGCCGTCGCGGATGCGGATCACGCGGTCGGCCTCCAGCGCGAAGTTGTCGTCGTGGGTGACCATGACGAAGGCGGTACCCGAACTGCGGCTCAGGTTCTTCATCAGGTCGAAGACCATGCGCCCGCTGCGGCTGTCGAGGTTGCCGGTGGGCTCGTCGGCAAAGACCACCGCCGGGTCATTGGCCAGCGAGCGCACCACGGCGACCCGCTGCTGCTGCCCGCCGGACAGCTCGCCCGGCCGCGCCCGCAGCTTGTCACCCAGGCCCACCGCCTCCAGCAGTTCCCGCATGCGCGCCTCCCGGGAGCGCTCGAAGTCGCGGCCCCGCATCCGGCAGGGCATCAGCGCGTTCTCGAGCACGCTGAACTCGGGCAGCAGGTAATGAAACTGGAAGATGAAGCCGAGCCGGTCGCGCCGCGCCCGGGCGCGGCCCAGTTCGTCGAGCGAACTGACGGCCCGGGATTCGACGCGGATCTCGCCGCCGGTCGGCCGGTCGAGCAGCCCCATGAGATTGAGGAGCGTGGTCTTGCCTGAACCGCTGCCGCCGACGATCGCCACGAACTCGCCGGGCACGATGGACAGCGAGATGTCGAAGAGCACGGGCGTGGCCACGGCCCCCGTGTAGTAGGTCTTGGAGACCTGGTCCAGCTCGACCACCGGTTGCGCGCCCATCAATTCCCCCGGATGACCTGCATCGGATCCACCTGCCCGGCCCGCCGGGCCGGGAAGAAGGACGCGATGGCGCCGACCCCGATCGCGACCGCCGATGCGCCGAGCAGCAGCATGGGGTCGATCTCGATGAGGAAGGGCGCATCCACCCGGCCATCGGGCCCCACGCTGCGGATCGCGGCCAGGCCGCGCAGCAGCAGTACGCCGAGCGGCACGCCGACCAGGCAGCCGATGAAAGCCAGCATCAGGCCCTCCAGCACGAAGATGGACTGGATCTCGCGGGGCGTGGCCCCCATGGCCTTCAGGATGCCGATCTCGCGGTACTTGCTGGTCACCACCATTACGAGGATGCTCGCGATGCCGAAACCGGAGGCGATGGTGCTCATGACCAGGATCAGGTCGCGCGTCTGGCTCTGGGAGTCGAGCGTGCGAAACAGGTTCGGGTTGTCCATCACCCAGGAGCGCACCTTGAAGGGCAGCGTCGGGGCAATCTGCTGCGCGACGGTCTCGGCCGTGTACAGGTCGCGGAGCTTGAGCCCGAAGGAGCTGATGCCGCCGCCGAGTTCCAGCAGCGACTGCCCGTCCCGCAGCGTGATGAACACCTGGCCGTCGTCGATCTGGCCGAAGCCGGTGTTGTAGATGCCCCCGACCGTGAAGTTCAGCGTGAGGCCGCCCGGACCCACCAGCCGCACCTTGTCGCGGATCTGCAGGCCGAAGTCGGCGGCAAGCTTGCGGCCCAGCACCACCTCGCCCGGGTTCATGCCGATGAAGCGGCCGGCCAGCACGGTCTTCTCGATCTCGACGATGCCGTTGTGCCGCTCGGGGATCACGCCCAGCACGCGCACCGACTGCCGGCGCGAGCCGCGGTTCAGGAAGGCCTGGCCGGACACGATCGGCGACACCGCGGTAACGCCCGCATCCACCCGATCGAGGTAGGGCATCCACAGCGACCAGTCGTCGATCCGCTCCCGCGCCTTGGGAAGGTTGACGACCTCGCCCACGTACAGCGTGTTGCCGGCCAGACCGAGGTTGCCGAGCTGCCAGGCGCCCACCGGCGTGCGCTCGGCGGGCTCCACCGTGATGTGCGGCAGGGCGCCAGTGGTGTTGTTCACGATCCGCACCTGGGTGCCGCCGATGATGGTGCGCAGGTAGATGATCAGCAGCACGCTGATCGCCACCACGCCGATGGTCAGAAGCGACTGCCCGACGCTGTAGCGCAGGTGCCGGAAGGCGACCGTGCGGATGAAGTAGCCCGGCATCAGCGCGCGTCACCGGCGGCCCGTCCCGGAGGGCCGCCCGCGGGCGGCTCCGCGACGGCACGCACCTTGCGCCCGGGCGCGACGCCGGCCAGCCGCCGGACCACCCGTGCGCCCTCGGTGAGGCCGGTGACCGCGGCCCAGTCCGGGTTGCGGCCCACCACCTCCACCGGCTGGCGCACCAGCACGCCGTCCTCGCCCACGACCAGCACGAAGGGCGGATTGGCCTGCAGCGCGACGGCGCCCACCGGCAGCGCGAGGGCCTGGTCGGCCCGGCGCACCTCGATGCTCACGTCCACCGTCATGTTCGGCAGCACGAACCCGGGCAGCTCCCCGGGCGTGATCTTGAGCCGCACCACGCCCCGCTCGCTGTCCACGAAGGGCCCGATCTGGGACAGGGTTCCGCTGAAGGGGCGGTCGGGAAAAGCGGGCACGAAGGCGACGACCGGCTGACCCACCCGCAGCCGGCCCAGGTTGTTCTCGTCGGTCTCCACCTCGATCTCGGTGGCCGTCATCTCGGAGATGCGGAACCAGCCCTGGGCGGGGGCGACCGGCGTGCCGGGCTCGACGAGACGCTCGGTGATGATGCCGTTGAAGGGCGCACGGACTTCCCGTCGGTCGAAGTCCGGCCGCACGCGCTGCACCTCGGCCTGCGCCTCGCGCAGGCGCGCCCGCGCCGCGTCGGTGCGTGCCGCCTGCACGCGCGCATCCGCAGCCGTACGCTCCAGCTCGGCGACGGACACCTGCTGGCGCTCGGCCAGCGGCTCGATGCGGGCCAGGTCCTGGCGCGCCTTCGAGAGCGCGGCCTCCTCGGCGCGCAGGTTCTTCTCCGCCACGTCGAGGGCCGCCCGGGCCGAAGCCAGCCGGGCGCCCGTTTCACCCGCCGTCAGCCGGCCGAGCAGGTCGCCGGTCTGCACCAGCGCCCCTTCGCGCACGGCCAGGCTCTCGACGATGCCGGCCGATTCGGCGCCCACCGGGGTCTCGCGAACGGCCTGCAGCCGGCCGCTCGCCACCACCACCTCGACCACGTCCCGGCGCACGGGTTCCGTGACCACCATGGCCGCCGGGCGCCGGACGAACCACACGAGTGCGCTCACGACCAGCAGCGCGGCCAGCCCCCACAGGATTCGTTGTCTTGCCATCGTCATGCGGTCCCCGGTTCGGTGGATGCGGCTCTCAGCGGCTGTCGTCGGTGGAGTGCCGAAGCGCTGCCAGTCGCTCGATGAAGGCCGGGAGGTCGCGCAGTGCCGAGACCCCTGCCGGCAATGGCTTGCGCACCAGCGCGGCGACCGCATGCCCGGCCACCCAGATTTCGACACGGGCGGGTACGCCCTGGCGCAGGTCGGCGAGCTGGCCCGCCACGTCGATCACCTCGGGCTCGGTCACCACGCTGAGCGCGATGGCGTCCACGGGCTGGTGGGCACAGAAGAGGGCGATCTCCTTCGCGGGCAGGTCAGGCCCGAGGTAGATGCAGCGGTAGCCGCGGCTGGCAGCCAGCACCGCGCCCATCAGGCCGCCCATCTCGTGGCGCTCGCCGCTGAGGGTGGTGAAAAGCACGCGCGGCCCGGTGGCCGTGCGCAGGTAGCTTTCCAGGGCATGGTGCAGCTGCCGCTTGACCGTGCCGGAGAGCATGCGTTCCTGGATCACGGCCCATTCGCCCCGGTGCCAGCGATTACCCGCCTCGCGCAGCACCGGCGCAACCACGTCCCGGACCAGCACCAGCGGTTCCAGGTCGTCGACGGCCGCAGCGAGCGCGGCGTCGCACGCGGCGATGTCGTAGCCGTCCACCAGCGCCAGCAGGCGCTGGACCGTGTCGTCGGGATTGCTGGCCATCAGGGCGGGGAGTTCGCCGCCGACGGGCTTAAGGATTCCGGCAGGCGGGAGTCGGCCGGCCGGCGCGCCGGAAAATCCAGCGGCGGCGGCCGCTCGCGCAGATCGCTGACGTGCTCCCGGATGAAGGCGGCCAGCGCCGGCACGTTGGTGTAGGCGGCACCGCCACCTCCCGCCGCGCACAGGTTGCCGTCGGTGACGCTGGCCACCCCGACCAGCACGGCCTCGTCGTCACGGCCCCGGACCACGAGGGGCCCCCCGCTGTCGCCGCCACAGGGACCGCCGCGCCCGCTCCGGTAGGCGATCTGGGTGCCGGTGATGCCCAGCTCCTCGAAGGTCACCTCCGCCACCCGCAGCACGTCCGGCCGGGCTTCCCCGGGCACCGCCCCCCAGCCCAGGACCCGCCCCCTGCCGTTGACCCGCAGCAGGTCCCAGGCCTCGGCCCGGGATGCGATCGGCAACGGCCGGATGCGCAAGGGCCGCACGAGCCGCAGCAGGGCCATGTCATAGGCCATGGGTTCGCGGCTGAAGCGGGGGTGGATGATGGCCTCCCGCACCGCCACCCGGCGGGCGGCCTCCCGGGAGGGGCTGCCGACGTACACGTCACGGCCGGGCCCGGCGCAGTGGCCGGCCGTCAGCACCCAGGTGGGCGAGATCAGCGCACCGGTGCAGATGCCGCTCGAGCCCCGGGTCCTGACCACCACGGCCCACGGCGTGTCCCGCTGGAACTCCTCGGGCCCCACCGGCCGGCCGCTGGCAATGGCGCCGGCCGGCGGCGCCGGCAGCAGGGCCAGCAGAAGGGCCGGCAGCAGGCCCGCGCGCAGAGCCGTCAGCGGCACGGCGAGGGGCCGGTGTTCAACCGGCGCTGGCGATGTCGTAGAACTCGTGGGAGTGCTGCGGGAGGAGGTTCGGGAAGAGTTCCCGGGCCCGCGCCCGTGACGCGCCCCGGGAGAACGCGACCCGGTCCGCCACGCTGTCCCACTGCTCGATGATGATGATGGACACACCGGCTGTGCCCTCCTCGTGGGCGTGCCCCGCCAGTTCCTCAGGCGGCGTCACGCGCCGCACCTCGGCCTCCAGCGTGCCGGGCCGGGCGCGGAAAATCTGCCGTCCGCGGTAGCCGGGCGCGGCCTTGAGCAGCGGCTCCTGGTCCAGATAAAACTGCGTGACGGCGAGTTCCCGGCCGGGCTTGGCCAGCAGCGATGCGATGTAGGTGACCATGGGCACTGAATCCTATGCAGGGGACAAGACCCGGGGATTATGCACCGCCCGGGCCGCCGCCTGCCGTGCGCAGGCTCGCCCAGGCGTCGAGCGCGCGCTGCCGCGCCGCCCGGTGGTCGATCACCGGCGCCGGGTAGTTGCCTCCGGGCACCACGCCGGCGGCCCGCAGCGCGCCGGCCGGCGCTTCCCACGGGGCCTGCAGCCAGCGGTCCGGCAGGGCCGCGATTTCCGGCACCCACCGGCGCACATAAGCACCGTCCGGATCGAAGCGGCGGGCCTGGAGAACCGGGTTGAACACCCGGAAATAAGGGGCGGCATCGGCACCGCAACCCGCCACCCACTGCCAGCTGGCGGCGTTGCTGGCCAGATCGGCATCCACGAGCGTGTCCCAGAACCACGCCTCGCCGTCCTGCCACGGCAGCAGCAGGTCCTTGACGAGGAAGGAGGCCACGATCATGCGCACCCGGTTGTGCATGAAGCCCGTCGTCCAGAGCTCGCGCATCCCGGCGTCAATGATCGGGTAACCCGTCTCCCCCCGGGTCCAGCAGCGGAACAGCGCCGGATCCCGGGCCCAGGGAAAGGCGGCGAAGGCCGGCCGCAGCGGCAGCTCGGGCAGCGTCGGCCAGTGGTGCAGGAGATGGGCGGAAAATTCGCGCCAGCCGATCTCGCGCAGCCAGGCAGCGCCCGCCCCTTCAGGGATCTGGCCGCTCGCCATGCCGCCCTGCACCGCGTGCCAGACCTGCCGCGGACTGATTTCTCCGAAGTGCAGGTACGGCGACAGCCGCGCGGTGCCCGCCGTCCCGGGCGAGTCGCGCACCGCCGGGTAGTCGGCAATCGCCCCGTCGAGGAAGGCAGCCAGCCGGCGGAAGGCGGCCACCTCACCCGGCTCCCAGGCAGCGGCAAGGCCGCCGCTCCAGTCGGGACCGGCGGGCAGCAGTTGCCAGTCATCGAGCCGCTCTGAGGCGCAGGCGAGACCGGCGCCCGGGATCCGGGCCGGTGCCGGCAGCGGTGTGGCGGGTTGCGGTCCCGCGAGGCAGGCCCGCCAGAAGGGTGTGAAGACCTGGAAGGGTCGCCCGGCCGCGGTGCTGAGGCTCTCGGGCTCGACGAGCAGGCGCCCGGCAAAGCGCCGCAGTTCGAGCTGCCCGCCGAGTTCCTGGCGCAGCCGGCGCTCCAGGGCGGCCTCGCCGGGCTCGTAAGCCCGGCTCCAGTACAGGGCAGCGGCACCGCTCTCGCGGGCCAGCGCCGCCAGCACGCCGACCGGGTCACCGGAGCGCAGGAGGAGGCGCGCGCCCCGCCGCTCGAGATCCGCGGCCAGTCGCCGGAGGCTGCCGTGCAGCCACCAGCGGGAGGCGGCACCCGGCGACCAGCGACCGCCATCGTGCCCCGGCCGGATGAAGAGGGGCAGCACGGCCTGGCCCTCCGCGCAGGCCGCGGTCAGTGCGGGGTGGTCCGCCAGGCGCAGGTCCTGCCGGAACCAGAGGATGATCGGCGCTGTCATGCGGGGAGTTCGTGGCGCATACCCGGCCGGTTTCAGGCCTGTTAAGCTCGCCGCATGGCGCGTGACAAGCTGTTCCTGCTCAAGCCGGATTTCCGGGACGGCGGCAACGGGCCGTACTACTGCCCGAGCTGCGCCACGGTCGAGGGCATCCTGGCCTTCTATCCGGCGCTGCGGGCGACCCTCGACATCCACTACCTGGATTTCCCGCGCCCCCGCCCGGCGGTGATTGCGGAACTTGGCGAGCAGAACCAGGGACTGCCGGTGCTGGTGCTCGATGCGGCAGCGGACGCAGGCAGCCTGCAGGGGCTCGACCTGCGGGAATGGCGGGGCAAGCGCTTTCTCACCGCGCCGGCCGACATCGGCCGCTATCTCGCCCGCACGCGCGGCACCGGCGAACCGCACTGACGGGGAAGCCCCGCCGGCGCGTCAGTCGTCGAAGCGCCGGGTGATGTCCCCGTAGGCGTCGATGCGCCGGTCGCGCAGGAAAGGCCAGCCGATCCGGAAGGCCTCGGTGGCGGCAGGATCCAGTTCCAGCTCGATGATCGCCTCCGCATCCGAAGGCCCCCGGGCCAGCACCCGCCCGTCCGGCGCCACCGCAAAGCTCTGCCCCCAGAACTCGATGCCGCCCTCGCCCGCCGGATCGGGCTCGAAGCCCGTGCGGTTGATGGCCAGCACATGGCAGCCATTGGCAACGGCGTGGGCGCGCTGGGCCAGCTCCCAGGCGTCGTGCTGGCGTTCGCCGACCGCGGCCTTCTCCTCGGGATGCCAGCCGATGGCCGTGGGATAGATGAGGATCTCGGCACCCTTGAGGGCCGTGAGGCGCGCGGCCTCCGGGTACCACTGGTCCCAGCAGACCAGCACGCCAAGCTTGCCGGCGCCGGTGGCGAAGGCACGGAAGCCGAGGTCCCCCGGGGTGAAGTAATACTTCTCGTAATAGCGGGGATCGTCGGGGATGTGCATCTTGCGGTACTTGCCCGCATAGCCCCGGGCACCGTCCAGTACCGCCGCCGTGTTGTGGAACAGCCCCGCCGCGCGGCGCTCGAAGAGGCTGATGACGATCGTGGCGTCGAACTCGGCGGCCAGCATGGCAAAGGCTTCGGTACTCGGCCCGGGCACCGGCTCCGCCAGCTGGAAATGCGCCGCATCCTCGCTCTGGCAGAAATAGCGGCTGCGAAACAGCTCGGGCAGGCAGATCAGCCGGGCGCCGTTGCGGGCCGCCCGGCGGCTGAAGTCGAGCGCCCGGCGCAGGTTATCGGCCGGGTCGGGCCCGCAGCGCATCTGGACGAGGGCCACCGGCAAGGCGCCCCGCCCTCCCGCGGGGCCGGTCATCGGCGGGTCACCCGGCGCGCTCCGCGGCCACGGCCGCCGGCCCCGCGCCGAGGGGCCGCGCGTCGCAGTAGGTAGTGTCGTTGAAGCAGGCCACGTACTGCGACAGGATCTCCATCCCCTGGGTGGGACGGATCGCGCCCGCGTCGATCTTGCGCTTGACGATCTCGCTCATCCGGCGATTGAGGTCGTTGGGAAAGTACTGCACCTGGGCCAGCATCTCGTGGATGGCCGCACCGGGAATCACCCGCTCGATCCAGAAGTTGTCGCGCTCCTCGGCGTCTGCGTAGACATGCACTTCCGCCACGCGGCCAAAGAGATTGTGGGTATCCCCCATGATGTCCTGGTAGGCGCCCATCAGGAAGAAGCCCAGGTAGTAGGGCCGGTCGCCGTCCAGTGAATGCACCGGCAGAAAGCTCTTGTCCGCCAGCGACGAGATGTAGTGGCTGACCTTGCCGTCCGAGTCGCAGGTGAGGTCCACCAGAACCGCGCGGCGGTCGGGCTTCTCGTCGAGACGGTCGACGGGGATGATCGGAAAGGACTGGTCGATTGCCCAGTGGTCGAGGATGGACTGGAATACCGAGAAGTCGCACAGGTAGCGGTCGGTGAGCTTCTCCTCCAGCTCCAGCACCTCGGCAGGCGTGGGGTCGAGCTCCGCCTCGCGCAGGCGCCCGAGCAGATGCCGGGCGATGGACCAGTAGAGATCCTCGACCACGGCGAGCTGCCGCAGCTCCAGGTAACCCAGGCTGAAAAGCGTGCGGGCCTCGATCCGGACCTCGTCGATGTCGTGACAGGCCTCGATCAGTTCCTCGGGTTCGCGCTCCGGGTTGCGCACGTTGTCGAGGATCTTGCCCAGCGACTCGACGGCCGCGTGGGGTTCGGCGGGCAGTTCGACCGTTTCCGGACCGCTGCGGCGATGGCCCTCGAGCACCGGCACCAGCAGCACGGAGTGGTGCGCGGTGATGGCGCGACCGCTCTCGGAGACGATGATCGGCGTCGGCACCTGGCGCGCGTCGCAGACCTCCTTGATGGCGAAGACGACGGCGTTGGCATATTCCTGCAGCCCGTAGTTGATGCCGGCCTCGCCCCGGGCATGGCCGGTGCCATAGCTGACACCCAGCCCGCCGCCGACATCCACATAGCGCACACCAACGCCCTGCTGGTGCAGGGACGCGTAGATCTGGGTCATCTCCTTGAGGGCGCGCTTCAGCACCTGGATGTCGATGATCTGGCTGCCGATGTGAAAGTGCAGGAGCGCAAGCGCGTTGGGCCGTCCCCGCCTCTCCAGCTCTGCGACCAGCCGCATGAGTTCCGGAATCGACAGGCCGAACTTGGAGCGGGCACCGCCGGACTCCGACCAGCGCCCGGAGCCGCGGGTCGCGAGCCGGATACGGACCCCGAGCACGGGCGAGACGCCCTGGGCATCGGCGAGCGCCAGGAGGGTCTCGAACTCGGAGTACTTCTCCATCACCGGCACCACGTTCAGCCCGAGGCGCTGGGCGGACAGGATCAGGGACAGCATGGAGCGGTCCTTGACGCCATTGCAGACCAGCAGCATGCCGTCATCCGTCAGGTGGGGCAGGCAGGCGATCAGTTCGCCCTTCGAGCCGCACTCGAGGCCCATGCCGTACTTGCGTCCGGCATCCAGCACCTCCTCCACCACCTCGTGGAGCTGGTTGACCTTGATCGGGTAGACGCCGTTGTAGCGGTTGCCGTACTGGGCCTCCTCGATCGCCACGGCAAAGGCCTCGTTCAGCATCCGCACCCGGGCCTGCAGCACGTCCTGGAAGCGGATCAGCACGGGAAACGCCAGCGCACGGCGCTCGAGCTCGGCGATGAGCTTGACGATGTCTATGGCGAGCCGGTCGTCGCCAAAGGGGCGGACGGCCGCGTGACCGTGTTCGTTGACGCCAAAGAAGGAGTCGCCCCAGGACTCCACCCGGTAAAGCTCGGCGGAATCCTGCGCGGTCCACGGGGACTGCTCCCGGACGGGGGCAGGCCCGCGGGACAGGGGCACGGCGGTCTCGGCCACGGCGGCTCCTTCAGGCTTACTCATCGAGGACGCAGGCAAAGATCAGCGGCGCGACGATCGTCGCGTCGGACTCGATGACGAATTTGGGAGTGTCGGCGGACAATTTGCCCCAGGTGATCTTCTCGTTGGGCACGGCGCCGGAGTAGGAGCCGTAGCTCGTCGTCGAATCGCTGATCTGGCAGAAGTACCCCCAGCGCGGAATGTCGCGGATCTGCAGATCCTGCTCCAGCATGGGCACCACGCAGATGGGAAAGTCGCCGGCAATGCCGCCGCCGATCTGGAAGAAGCCGATGGAGTGCTGCCGGCACTGCGACTGGTACCACGTGGCCAGCTCCACCATGTATTCGATGCCGGTGCGCACCGTGTGCACGTTGCGGATCTCGCCCGTGATGACGTGGGAGCTGTAGATGTTGCCCAGCGTGGAATCCTCCCAGCCGGGCACGAACATCGGCAGGTTGCGCTCGCAGGCCGCCAGCAGCCAGCTGTCGGCCGGATCGATCTGGTAAGACTGCTTCAGCACGCCGGAGCGCAGGATGCGGTAGAAGAACTCGTGGGGAAAGTACCGCTCGCCGGCCTTGTCGGCCCGGGTCCACTCGTCGAGCACCGCGTGCTCGATGCGGCGGATGGCCTCCTCCTCGGGGATGCAGGTATCGGTGACCCTGTTCAGGTGCCGGGCAAGCAGCTGCTCCTCGTCGGCGGCCGACAGCTCGCGGTAGCGCGGGATCCGCACGTAGTGGTCGTGGGCCACCAGGTTGAAGACGTCCTCCTCCAGGTTGGCGCCCGTGCAGCAGATGGCGTGCACCTTGCCCGCCCGGATCATCTTCGCGAGCGACAGGCCGAGCTCGCCGGTGCTCATGGCGCCGGCCAGCGTCATGAACATGAGCCCGCCGCCGTCCAGATGCCGTACATAGCCGTCCGCGGCATCCACCAGCGCTGCGCTGTTGAAGTGCCTGAAATGGTGATGGATGAAGCGGCTGATGGCGGCCATGGTGAAGATCCGGACCCTGCGCCCCGTTGCCTGCGACCGGCGCCGGAGCTGATGCTCAGTGGGGAGCGAAAGCTTAGGGAATACGGGCCGCGGGGACAACCGGAAATTTGCGCCGGCTCCCGCCGGGATTCACTCGGGCGCCACGGGTACCTGCTGGGTCAGGCAGTGAAAGGTACCGAGACCGGCCACAACGTCCCGGCAGTCGAGGCCGACGATCCGCCGGCCTTGGAAGCAGCGGGCCAGGATCGCGGCGGCTTCCTCGTCGGCCGCGCAGTCGAAGGTGGGCAGCAGCACGACCCGGTTGCCGACGTAGAAGTTGGCGTAGCTCGCCGGCAGGCGCTCAGTGCCGCGCCAGACCGGCGCCGGCATGGGCAGCTCGATCACCTTGAGCGGGCGCCCGTCCGGCAGCAGCACGCCGGCCAGGCGTTCGCGGTTGTCCCGGAGGGCAGCGTAATTGTCGTCGGCCGGATCGTGCTCCACCACCGTGATCACCGTGTCCTCGGCCACGAAACGGGTGATGTCATCCACGTGCCCGTCGGTGTCGTCGCCGACGATCCCGTCACCGAGCCAGACGATCTGGGTGACGCCCAGCTGCTCACGGAGGCACGCCTCGATCTGCCCGCGGCTCATGCCGGGATTGCGGTTCGGGTTCAGCAGGCACTGCTCGGTGGTCAGCAGGGTGCCGCGCCCGTTCACGTCGATGGAGCCGCCCTCCAGGATCATCGGGATGCTGCGTACCGGGACGCCGAGCGCCGCGGCCATGCGGCCGGGAATCTGGTTGTCCAGGTCGAAGGGCGGGTACTTGCCACCCCAGGCGTTGTACTGGAAATCCAGCGCAACGAGCGGAGGCACGTCGCCGGCTGCCGGATCGCGCGTCACGAAGATCGCGCCGTGGTCCCGGCACCAGGCGTCATTGGTGGGAAAGGGGTGCAGCACCACCCGTTCGTCCGCGACGCGCCCGGCAAGGAGCTTCTGCACGTGGTAGCCGTGGCTGGCATCGCGCACATTGATGCGCACGACCTCGCCCTGAGCCAGGGCGCGAACCGCCTCGGCCATGACCCGCTCGACGGCACCGAGGTTGCCGGGCCAGGTGTCCCGGTTATGGGGCCAGGAAATCCAGGTGGACTGGTGGGGAAACCACTCGGGCGGCATCCGGTAGGACGTACCGGCAGGCGGGGACAGGCCTTCCATGGACTTCTCTTCAGGGCTCACGCGCCAACGGGGGCCGCCAGTGTAACCGCCCGCCCGCAGCGCGGGAGCAGCCGGGACGCTTCGGTATTATGTTCATTTCTTTCAGTAACTTGCAGCAACATCGCGAGGCGCGTATAAATCCCGCCACGACTTTCCAAGGGCATACCCGTCGCGAGGCGGGGACGCAAAGCCACCGGTCCCGGACTCCACACCACGTCCGGGACAGCGGGGTTGCCGTTATCCATTGTCAGTACTGGAGACGTGAATGAATCTGCGCGACATCCTTCTCGGGCTCTCCCTCGGTTTCGGCACGGCGGCGCTGGCCGCGACGGAGACCACCACCAACTGGCTGCAGGAAGCCATTGCCGTCGGCCTCCATCAGAGCACACTGGTGCGCCACCCCGTTGACAGCAGCAAGTACTACCTGTGCTGGACGGATGGAGCAAGCCAGTACGGGCTGGTATTCCGGCGCGCCGAACTCGACACGCGCCTCAAATCCATGGTCCGGGGCCAGCGTATCGATGTCACCTCGCTGATGGCCCGCTCGTCGCGCTCGGGGACGGTCCTGCCGGCCTGGTCGAGTGCTGACGAAAAAATCTGCTGGCCGCGGTAAGCCTGGAACCCGTCGCCGGGCGGCCGGCGCTCAGCAGGACGCGAGCGTGACGCGGGCGCGGTGCTGCAGGCGGGTCTCGCCGTCGCGCCCATAGCTGTCGGGCGCGGCCTGCCCGCCGCGCAGCAGATTGAGCGTGCCCTCGACCCGCCGGCGCTGGGCGCGGATCAGCAGGCCGTTCATGTCGTTCAGCTCGCGGCAACGGGCGGTCAGCGCCTCGAGCGCCGACAACAGTTCCCGGCTCCCGGCCGTGTCGGCGGCCGGATGATCCCGGAGCAGGGCCCGGCGCGTCTGCGCGAGACCGGCCGCCCGGCTCACGGCATCTGCCTTCTGCCCGGCGATTGACAGCAGGGCCGCGGCATCCCGCTGCACCAGGGCCTCGGCTTCATGCTGCAGGCACTCGAGTACCGTCCCGATGGCGGCCTGCTCGGCCCGGAGCAGGCCGATGATCGGGGCAGCCTCCGGCTGGACTGCCGGCCGGTCGTCAGTCAGTTCCTGCGTCATGGCGTCGTGCGACAACGGGGCTCAGGCCCGGTCGCGCTCGAAGGCAATCAGGCGATCGGCGAGGCGCCCGGCATTGACCTGATAGTCACCCGACTCGATGCGGCGGCGCACAGCCTCAACCCGGGACGTGTCCACGTCCGGCGCACTGCGCAGCCGGGTCTCGATCTGCTTGAGATTCGTTGCGGTATCGGTGAGCTTCACGCCGTCGGCCGATGCCCCCCGCGGCTCCGGGCCTGCCGGGCTCCGGTCTGCCTGCCGTGACTGCCCGGCGCGCGGGGCCGCCTGGGAACGGGCCGACCTTATGTCAACGCCATTCCCGCCGTAGCCACTGATCTTGTCACTCATCCGCCGTTCTCCTGGACCCGGTTACAGCCCTGAAAGTCCTGTCGGCCGGCCTGCCCGGAACTTTAGGGACTGATGCCTTAATAATAGTGTTGCTAGCGCAGCAACACCTCTACGGACTTCGCAGATCGCACCACCGCCTGGACCAGCCGCCCGGACGAGGCATTCTCCACCTCGATGATCTGGCCGAGCGCGCCGTCACCGCGGGCCGTCCCGGACATGCGCACCGCGAGACTGCCCGCTGCGGCCTCCAGCGTGACCTGCTGGCCTCGCCGGACCAGCACCGGCGCGTCCAGCAGTCCGGTGGTCAGCACCTGCCCGGCCTCGGCCGGCCGCCGCAGGCGCTGGCCGACCGCGAGGGCGGGATCGTTCAGGGCACCCCCGACCGTGCTGCGGGGATCGGCTGGCGCCAAGCGAACGTCGGCCGGCGCCAAAACCGTGTCGCGGGCCAGGGCCCGGGTGGCCACCACCACCGGCCGGGTGGCGAGCAGGCGCACCGGCAGATAGAGGCGCCAGGGCCGGGTGCCGTCACAGCGCACCTCGGCCGTCATACGGCCGGCGCGCAGCCCGGGCGTGGTCAGGGCGGCCGTCAGCGGTTGGTCGCAGCGGGGCAGGCGCAGCCGGGGATCCGGACTTTCTGCCTCCGCTTCCGCACCGGCCCCCGCCGCCGCCTGCACGGCCGCGACCGCGGCCTGCCGGATGTCGGCCGGCGATTGAAAGCCCGCGGCGGCCGCACTGGCCGTGCTGACCGTCAGCAGGCCGAGCAGCAGCGCGGGCCATGGCCGTGCCCGGCCGCCAGCCACCGGCGTGGTGGAGGCCGGTATCGGCGGGAACGTGGACAGGCGTGGTGGCATGGTGCGGCTTCAGTCCGGGGCTGGCGCCCGACACCCACGGGGTTTGCAAGAAGCGTGCCTGCCCCGTGGCCCGTTGCCCGGTCCACCACCGGCAAGGGCCTGCCGCCCCGCCGGCGGCGAACTGCCGCTTCCCCGCCCGGCGTCGACCGTGGCGGCAAAGGCGCACCCGCTGGCATGGCGCTTGCATAGACAACTCCGACGGCCTCACGGCCCCTGCACCAACGGAGTGCCCATGCTTCGGGACCTGAATGCACAGTTCGATCTGCACGCCCGCGCGCTCAGCGTGGCGAACCAGCGCCTGGAACTGCTGGCGGACAACGTCGCCAATGCGGACACGCCCCACTTCAAGGCGCGCGACATCGATTTCGTCGCCGCCATGCAGAGCGCCGGCGGCGAGACGCTGGCAATGACGGCCACGCGGCCCGGACACATCCCGGGCGCCGGCGGCACCGGAAATCCCGCCAGCGCCCTGTACCGCGTGCCGGAGCAGCCGTCGCTGGACGGCAATACCGTCGACGCCCAGAAGGAGAACGCGGCCATCGCCGAGACGGCCGTGCGCTACCAGGCCACGCTCACGTTCCTCAACAGCCGCATCCGCGGCCTGCGCGATGCCATCACCGGAGGTCGCTGATCATGGGACTGTTCCGCATCTTTGATATTGCCGGCTCGGCCATGAGCGCCCAGTCGGTGCGGCTGAACACCACGGCCAGCAACCTGGCCAATGCCAACACCGTGGCCGGCACGGCTGACGGAGCCTATCGCTCCCGCCAGCCGGTCTTCCAGACGGTCATGGACAACTCGGCCGGCACCGATCCGGCCAGCGCCGGCGTGCGCGTCGCCGGCGTGGTGGAAAGCAGCGCCCCGGCCGCCCGCGTCCACGACCCCGGCAACCCGATGGCCGATGCCGAGGGCTATGTCTACCGGTCGAACGTCAACCCGGTGGATGAACTCGTCAACATGATCTCCGCCTCCCGCTCGTACCAGAACAGCGTGGAGGTGCTGAGCACGTCCAAGGACCTGCTCATGCGCACCCTGAACGTGGGCCAGTAAACCCAGTCATGCAACGGTATTCAAGGAGCACTTCGTGACAATCATCGGCTCGGCCAGTGCGGACCTCGACCTCGGCAGCCTGCAGCTCGCCACCAGGCAGGCGAGAAAGAGCACCAAGGAACTGGGGCAGGAGGATTTCCTCGCCCTGATGATCCAGCAGCTGAAGAACCAGGACCCGCTGAAGCCCATGGAGAACGGCGAGTTCATCGGCCAGATGGCGCAGTTCAGCACGGTGACCGGCATCGCGGACATGAGCCGGTCCATCGGCGGGCTGACCGACGCCTTCAACGGCGGCCAGGCACTGCAGGCGGCCTCCATGGTGGGGCGCACGGTGCTCACCGAAGGCAACGTGGGCAGCATCGGTGCGGGCCAGCCGCTGGCCGGCGCCGTCGAGCTGCCCTACCCGACTTCTTCCGCCGTGGTGCGCGTCTACAGCAGCACGGGCGAACTGGTCCGCGAGCTGCCGCTCGGCAGCCGGCAGGCGGGCCTCGCGAACTTCAGCTGGGACGGCACCCGCTCGGACGGCACGGCTGCCCCGCCGGGCAACTACGTCGTGAGCGCCGCGATTCGCACTGCGACCGGCGACGCGGGCCTCCCGACTTACCTCTCGTCACGCGTCGAGAGCGTCACGCTCTCGGCCGACAGCGCCGGCACGCAGCTGCGCACCGACAGCGGCGTGACGGTGCGCCTGTCCCAGGTCAAGGCCGTCAGCTAGTCATTCAACCCGTCATCAGATCGGAGACGAACCATGTCATTTCAAATTGCGCTCAGCGGCCTTAATGCAGCGTCCACGGACCTGCAGATCACCTCCAACAACGTCGCCAATGCCAACACCATCGGCTTCAAGAGCTCGCGCGGCGAGTTCGCCGACGTGTTCTCCGGCGACGCCGTCGGCATCGGCAACGGCGTGCGGCTCACGGACGTGCGCCAGGAGTTCACCCAGGGCAACGTGGAGATCACCGGCAGGCAACTCGACCTCGCCGTCAGCGGCAACGGCTTCTTCATCACCGAGAAGAACGGCAGCCTGCTCTATTCCCGGGTTGGCGCCTTCGGCATAGACGCCAATGGCGTCGTGCAGAACGCGGTCGGCGAGCGCCTGCAGATCTACGCCCCGGTGCCGGGCACCAACGGCTTCAACCAGGGGCAGCTGAGCGACCTCGTGATCACCGCCGAAACGGCGCCGCCGGTGGCCAGCACCCGGGTTGAAATGAACATCAACCTGCCGGCCAATGCGACGCCGCCGGCCCTGGCCTTCAACCCGAACGATCCGCTGTCCTACAACCACAGCACCTCGACCGTGCTCTTTGACTCCCTCGGCGTCTCGCACACGTCCACCTACTACTTCTCACGCACCGCGACCGGATGGGACGTCAACATGACCTTCGATGGCGCGCCGGTGGGCACCGCACAGCCCTTCAGCTTCAACTCGACAGGCACGATCGCCACCCCGGCGGGCGGCAGCATTGCCTTCCCGACCATCACCCTGACCAACGGCGCCTCACCGCTGACGGCATCGCTGGAACTTGCCCAGACCACCCAGTACGGCGGCAATTTCACCGTGAACAGCATCAACCCGGACGGCCAGGCCGAGGGCCGCCTGCGGGGCATCGAGATCGACCAGACCGGCGTGGTCTTTGCCCGCTTCTCCAACGGGCAGTCCCAGACGCTGGGCAAGATATCGCTGGCCAACTTCTCCAATCCGGAAGGGTTGCAGAAAGTCAGCGACACCTCCTACCAGGAGACCTTCGGCTCGGGCGTCGCCCAGCGCGGCGAGGCCACCGAGTCGAACTTCGGCCTGCTGCAGTCCGGTTCGCTGGAGACCTCCAACGTGGACCTGACCGAGCAGCTGGTGCGGCTCATTACCTCGCAGCGCCTGTTCCAGGCCAACGCGCAGGTGATCTCCACGATGGACTCGATCACGCAGACCATCATCAACATCCGCTGATGAGCGGCAGGGGCGGTAACTGACCCATGGACAAGCTGATCTACGTGGCCATGACGGGCGCCCGGGAAGCGATGCAGTCCCAGGCGACCACCAGCCACAATCTGGCGAACATCGGCACGACCGGATTCCGTGCACTGCGCAACTCGCTCGAAAGTGCGCCGGTGCCCGGCATGGGCCTGCCGACCCGGGTCAACACCGTGCGGCAGCCCGAGACCTGGAACGCGGGCCAGGGCGCGACCCAGCACACCGGCCGCGACCTGGACGTTGCCCTCCAGGGCCCGGGCTGGCTCACGGTGCAGGACGCGAACGGCGAGCAGGGCTATACGCGCAACGGCAACCTGCGCATCAATGCCAGCGGCCTCCTCGAGACGGCCACCGGCCAGCTCGTGGTCGGCAATGGCGGCCCCATCAGCCTGCCCCCCTTCGAGACGCTGCACATCGGCGACGACGGCCAGATCTCGATCGTGCCCCAGGGCCAGACGGCTGAATCGCTGGTGCAGGTGGACCGCCTGCTGCTCGTCAACCCGGAGCCCGGAGCGCTGGTCCGCAGCGGCGACGGGCTGTTCAGCCTGAGGGACGGCAGCCGGGCGCCGCCGGATCCCAACGTCCGGGTCGCGAGTGGTCAGCTCGAGTCCAGCAACGTGAATGCCGCGCAGTCACTCGTGGAACTGATCGAGATGGCGCGCCACTACGAGGTGCAGATTCGCGCCATGAAGACGGCGGACGACAACGCGGCGGCCAGCGCCAGCCTCATCCGGCTGAACGGCTGAGCCCCGCTCACTGAACCCAGGGAGTAACAGCGATGGAATCATTGTGGGTAGCCAAGACCGGACTGGATGCGCAGCAGACGCGCATGACGGTGGTCTCTAACAACCTCGCAAACGTGAACACCACCGGCTTCAAGCGGGGCCGCGCCGTGTTCGAGGACCTGCTCTACCAGAACGTCAACCAGGCAGGCGGCGCCACCTCCCAGAACACCGAGAGCCCCACCGGCCTCAGTCTCGGTACGGGCGTCAGGATCGTCGCCACGGAAAAGTCCTATACCCAGGGCTCGGCCCTGCAGACCGGCAATGCGCTCGACGTACTCATCCAGGGCCGCGGCTTCTTCCAGGTGCTGCAGCCCGACGGGAACCTGGCCTACACCCGCGACGGCGCCTTCAGGGTGGACTCCGAGGGCCGGCTGGTCACCGCGAGCGGCTACGAGATACAGCCCGCCATCAACATCCCGGCCGATGCCCAGTCGATCATCATCGGGCTGGACGGCACGGTGCAGGCGACGCTGCAGGGCCAGACGCAGCCGACGACGCTCGGCTCGCTGCAGCTGGCCGACTTCATCAATCCTGCCGGCCTGACGAACAAGGGCCAGAACCTGCTGCTCGAGACCGCCGCGAGCGGCTCGCCGCAGGTGGCCAATCCCGGCCTCGAGGGCATCGGCACGCTGGTGCAGGGCTCTCTGGAGGGCTCCAACGTGAACGTCGTCGAGGAGCTGGTGAGCATGATCGAGACCCAGCGCGCCTACGAGATGAACTCCAAGGCCATCTCGGTCAGCGACCAGATGCTGCAGTACCTGAACAACAACTTGTGATGACCGGAACGTCGTCACGGAGCGTCACGATGCATATGCGCACATCCCTGGCCCGCATCCTGCTGGTGCTCGCCGCACTGGCCACGGCGAGCGCCTGCGCGCCCGCCTACGTGGGCACGCGCCCGGGCAGCTACCCGCCGGCGCATGCGCCCGCCGACGTCCGGGCCGGCATGACCGGCGGGGCGATCTACCAGCCGGCCCGCGGCCTGTCCCTCGTCGAGGACGTGAAGGCGCGACGCGTGGGCGATACGGTCACCATCCGGCTGGCCGAGCGCACCCAGGCCTCCAAGAGCGCCAGCACGGATGCCAAGAAGGACAGCACGGTGGATACCGGCTCGCCGACGCTGCTCGGCGGGACCGTCACCCGAAACGGCGACGACCTGCTCAGCAACCAGTGGGAGAGCTCCCAGCAGTTCAACGGCCAGGGCAGCAGCAGCCAGAGCAACCGTCTGGACGGCAACATCACGGTGACCGTGGCCGAGGTCTATCCCAACGGCAACCTGCTGGTCAGCGGCGAGAAATGGCTGACCCTGAACCAGGGCGAGGAATTCGTGCAGATCACCGGCATCGTCCGGCCGGTGGATATCGGCCCCGACAACTCCGTGCCGTCTTTCAAGGTTGCGGATGCCCGCATCACCTACAGCGGCAGAGGCACGCTCGCCGACGCCAACCGACCCGGCCTGCTGTCGCGCTTCTTCATGAAGCTGTGGCCCCTCTGAGGATCCGATGACCATGCGCAAGCAACACGAACGGTTCCGGCGTCACGCCCTGTTTCTGCTGGCGGGGGCACTGCTCGCCGTGACCCTGCAGCCGGCCGCGGCCCGGGCTGACCGGATCAAGGATCTGGCGGCAGTCGGCGGCGTGCGCCAGAACCAGCTGGTGGGTTACGGACTCGTGGTCGGCCTGGACGGGACCGGCGACCAGACCACCCAGGCACCGTTCACGACGCAGAGCCTGGTCAACATGCTCGAGCGCCTCGGCGTGACCGTTCCGCCGGGCACCAGCCTGCAGCTCAAGAACGTGGCGGCGGTGGCCGTGCATGCCGACCTGCCCGCCTTCGCCAAGGCGGGCCAGAACATCGACGTCACGGTCTCGTCCATCGCCAATGCCAAGAGCCTGCGCGGCGGCACCCTGCTCATCACGCCGCTCAAGGGCCTGGACGGGCAGGTCTATGCGGTCGCCCAGGGCAACCTGGCGGTCGGCGGCCTCGGGCTCTCCGGCCAGGACGGCTCACGCATCTCGATCAACGTGCCGAGCGTCGGGCGGATTCCCGGTGGCGCGAGCGTCGAGCGCGAGGTGCACACCCTCATCGGCGAGGCAGACCTGCTGACGCTCAACCTGCACCGCCCCGACTTCACGACCTCGACGCGACTGGCAGAGACCATCAACGGCCTGCTCGGCGCCGGGGCCGCCGCCGCGCGCGACCCGATGACCGTCGAGGTGCGTGCGCCAGCCTCCCAGACCGACCGCATGGCGCTGGTCTCGGCCATCGAGAACCTGGAGTTCACGCCCGGCAACGCACCGGCCCGGGTCATCGTCAACTCCCGCACCGGCACCGTGGTCATCAATGCCAGCGTGCACGTGTCACCGGCCGCCGTATCGCACGGCTCGCTGGTGGTCTCGATTACCGAGGACTTCAATGTCAGCCAGCCGCAGCCCTTCTCCGAGAACGGCGAGACGGTGGTCACGCCGCAGTCGAACATCAGCGTGACGCAGGGCGACAACCGCATGTTCCTGTTCCGGCCGGGCGTCGAGCTGAACGACATCGTCCAGGCGGTGAACCAGGTCGGCGCCGCACCCGGCGACCTCGTCGCCATCCTCGAGGCGCTGCGCGCAGCCGGCGCCCTGCGCGCCGAGCTGATCGTGATCTGAGGGCAAGGCCCGATCCCGCATGACCGCCAGCATCACCAGCACCGCCGACTTCCAGGGGCTCGCGCAGCTGCGCTCCGACGCCGCCGTGCGCTCGCCGGAAGCGGCCCGCGAAGCGGCCCGGCAGTTCGAGGCGCTGTTCGTGCAGATGATGCTGAAGAGCATGCGCGAGGCCAGCGCGGTGCTGGGCGAGGAACGGGACACCACCTACGAGGAAATGTTCGACCGGGAAATATCGCTGGAGCTCACCAAGGGCCAGGGGCTTGGCCTCGCCGGCATCATGACCAGCCAGCTGGGCGGCGAGGAGCCGCGCGGCCCGGCAGACGCCGGGTCCGCACTCACGCCGGGCCCGCCGGCCACAAGCTACTCGCTGCCGGTCCTGCGCAGCCGGCTCGCGGCACTCACGGACCCGGCAGCGGCCGGCGTACCCGGCCGCACCGAAGCCAGCGCCACCGTCACGGGGGCCCGGTCCGACTTCCGTCCGGCCAGCCGCGAGGAATTCGTCCGCGAGATCTGGCCGCTCGCCGTCCGGGCCGGCCAGCAGCTCGGCGTCGACCCGCGGGCCATCGTCGCGCAGGCGGCCCTCGAAACCGGCTGGGGAAGCCGCCAGATCCGGGACGAAGCCGGGATCAGCGGCAACAATCTCTTTGGCATCAAGGCGGACTCGCGCTGGAGCGGCCCCCGGGTGACGGTCAGCACGCTGGAGTACGAAGGGGGCGTGCCGGTGCCCCAGCAGGCCCGGTTCCGGGCCTATCCGGATCTGGCCGCCGGCTTTGCCGACTATGTTGAATTCCTGCGTGCCAATCCCCGCTACAGCGAAGCCCTGCGAAGTGGCTCGGACGCCGAGGCCTGGGGTGAAGGCCTGCAGTCCGCGGGCTACGCCACGGACCCGCGTTATGCAGAAAAGCTGCGCCGCATCCTGCAGAGCCCGATCCTCGGCGGCACGCCGCCGGCGCTCAAGACAGGCGGAGACCTGCCGACTTGAACGCACATCACACCCGGCCAGTACTGACTGGCCGCGGGACAGGCCGATTGCGAACGACAGGTGAGCCCGCATGAGTGGAACCATCACGAACGGCCTGACGGCACTGCTGGCCGCCCAGCGCGTGCTGCAGACCACCAGCAACAACATCGCCAATGCCAACACCGAGGGCTATGTGCGCCAGCGCGTGGACCTGGTGGCCAGCCCCGGCGTGCCGCTCGGCCGGATCACCATTGGCTCCGGCGTGGCCGTGGCCGATGTCACGCGCATCTACGACCAGTTTCTTGCCGAGAACCTGCGCAGCAGCACCGCGCTCGAGCAGCGCTCACAGGTCTTCAGCGACCTGGCCACGCGGGTCGGCAACATCCTCGGCAATCCGGACAGCGGCATCGGCACCTCGGTGCAGCGCTTCTTCGACCAGGTCAACGCGGTGGGTCGCGACCCCACCTCGGCCGCCCAGCGCCAGCAGCTGCTGCTGGAGGGCGAGAACCTCGCAAGCCGCTTCCAGCAGCTGGAAGGCCAGCTCGACGGACTGGCAAAGGAGATCAACGGGCGGCTCGCGCAGACCGCGGGCACCGTCAACCAGCTGGCCGCCCAGATCGCGACGCTGAACGAGCGCATCAAGACGGCCGGCTCCGCGACGCCGGCCGACCTGCTCGACCAGCAGGACGTCCTGCTGAAGAAACTCGGTGCCCAGATCGACATCAGCACGGTTCGCCAGTCCGATGGCAGCGTGGATGTCTTCATCGGCAGCGGCCAGTCGCTCGTTCTGGGCGTGCAGGCCGCCCGGCTGGGAACCCGTCCCGACGCCTTCGACGGCTCACGCCTCGATCTCACGATCACGACTGGCGGGCCACCGCAGGTCATCACCGGGCGCATCAGCGGCGGTGCGCTGGGCGGCCTGCTCGCCTTCCGCAGCGAGGTACTGGATCCCGCACGCCAGGATCTCGGCAAACTGGCCACCGGCGTCGCCGACGCATTCAACGCCCAGCACCGGCAGGGCATGGACCTCAACGGCCGGCTGGGCGAGGCCTTCTTCGCGACCAGCGCGCCGCCGACGGCCGCATCTGTCGCCAACACCGGTACGGCCAGCCTCACCGCCGGCGTGACTGACGCCCGCTCGCTGACGGGCCGGGACTACGAACTGCGCTTTGACGGCAGCGCCTGGTCGGTGCTCGACGCCCGGACCGGGGCTGCCATTCCTGCCAGCGGCAGCGGCACTGCCGCCGACCCGCTTCGCTTCGACGGACTGGCCGTCACGGCCACGGCCGGCGCGGCCGCCGGCGACCGTTTCGTGGTGCGCCCGATGGCGGATGCGGCCCGCTCCTTCCGGGTCGCCCTCACCAGCCCGGCCGCCATCGCGGCCGCCTCGCCCCTGGTCTCGAGGGTGGACGCCAACAACCCGTCCCAGGCAACCGTTGGCACGCCGGTGGTCACGGATGTCAGCGATCCGAAGCTGCAGGTCACGGCCACGATCTTCTTCGACACCCCGACCACCTACTACGTCTATACGGGCTCCGGAATGGATGCAGAAGGTCCGTTGCCCTACACCAGCGGCGCCGACATCGGCTTTGCCGGGTGGACCGTCCAGGTCCAGGGCCAGCCGCAGACGGGCGACCGCTTCTACGTTGCCGCCGGCGGCGCCGGCAGCGGCGACAACCGCAATGCGCTTGCGCTGGCCGCGGTGGGACAGCAGGGATTCTTCGACGGTGGCACCCAGTCGATTGCCAACCTCGGCGCCGACATCGTGGCCAGCGTCGGGGCAGCGGCCAACCGGGCCGCCGGCGATCTCACCGTGCAGCGCACGCTGCGCGAGCAGGCGGAGATTGACGTGGACAACGTCTCGGGCGTGAACCTCGACGAGGAGGCAGCCAACCTGCTGCGCTTCCAGCAGGCCTACCAGGCGGCCAGCAAGGTCATTGGCATGGCCGATGACCTCTTCCGGACGCTGCTCCAGGTTATCGGTCGCTAGGGAGACCACTGATGCGCATCGCTTCCAGCCTCTACCAGCTCCAGTGGCTCTCGGCCATTCGCCGCCAGCAGGCGGACCTGGCCGTCACCCAGCAGCAGGTCAGCACGGGCAAGCGGGTGAATACCGCCGCCGACGACCCGGCCGGCGTGGCCCAGGCCCTGCTGCTCCAGCAGGGCCTCGACCGGCTGGCCAACTACGGCGTCAACGCGGAAACCGCCCGGCGGCGCCTCGCGCTGGAAGAGGGCGCGCTGGCCCAGGCCGGTGACGCGCTGAACCGCGTCCGCGAGCTGGCCCTGCAGGCGGCCAATTCCACCCAGACCGACGAGAGTCGCGCCGCGATCGCGGCCGAGGCCAGCGAACTGCTGAAGAGCCTGTTGAACATCGGCAATGCCCAGGACGGCGAGGGCCGCTACCTGTTCGCCGGCAACCGGGTGCTGGAGCGGCCCTTCACGCTCGCAGGCAGCGTGCAGTACGCCGGCGACAGCGGCGTGCGCGCCCAGCGCGTCGCGGATGCCCGCACGGTCCAGGAAAACGATGCGGGCTCGGCGGTCTTCATGCAGATCCCGGCCGGCAACGGCAGCTTTACGGTGTCCGCCAATCCGGCCAACCAGGGCACGGCCTGGTGGAGTTCGGCGGCGGTGACCGGTGGCGGCTGGACGCCGGGCAACTACACGATCGAATTCACCTCGGCAACCACCTGGGAGGCCCGCAGCGGCGCCGTGGTGCTGGCCTCCGGCAACCATGCCGCGGGCGACTCGATCACCGTACTCGGCGCCACCATCGCGTTCCAGGGTGAGCCGGCCGCGGGCGACCGCTTCACGGTCGGGCCGGCCGGCTTCCGGGACGTCTTCTCGACGGTCCAGGATTTCGTGACCGCCCTGCAGACCAGCACCGGTTCCCCCGCGGGTCGCGCCCGCTTCCAGAACCTGATCAACAGCAACCTGCAGAACGTGGACCAGGCGCTGACGCACCTCGGCGATTTCCGCAGCCAGGTGGGCGCGCGGCTCGCCTCGCTGGACCAGCAGCTCGAGAACAACGCGGACGTGCAGCTGGAACTCTCCCGCTCGGTCTCGGCGATCAGGGACACCGATTTCGCCAGCGCCATCTCGAAGCTCGAACTGCAGCTGACCAGCCTGCAGGCCGCCCAGAAGGCCTACGCCCGCACCCAGGCCTTCTCGCTGTTCGACGTGCTGTAGGAACTGCGACACCGGTCACACCGCGGTGGTTCAAGTCCTCCTCCACCCCGGCCGATAACCCCGCTGCACAGCTTCAAAGGCCCCCCGGCAGAGCGCCGCGGACCCACGAAAGCCGGCAATACGGGTAACTCATTCAGGAGGGCATCATGCCTAGTGTCGTAAATACCAACGTGATGTCGTTGAACGCGCAGCGTAACCTGTCGCGCTCCGACAACATGCTTGCCACCGCCTTGCAGCGGCTTTCCTCGGGTCTGCGGATCAACAGCGCCAAGGATGACGCTGCGGGTCTGGCCATCGCCGAGCGCTTCACGACCCAGATCCGGGGTCTGAACCAGGCCGTCCGGAACGCCAATGACGGCATCTCCCTCGCCCAGACGGCCGAGTCCGCCCTGGACGAGCTCACCAACAACCTGCAGCGCATCCGCGAGCTGGCCGTGCAGTCCGCCAACGCCACCAATTCGGCGTCGGACCGCGCCGCCCTCGACCAGGAAGTGCAGCAGCGCCTGGCGGAGATCAACCGCATCGCCACGCAGACCTCGTTCAACGGCCAGAAGGTCCTCGACGGCAGCTTCGGCTCCGCGCAGTTCCAGGTCGGTGCGAACGTCGGCGAGACGATCGGCATCAACCTGACCACGGGCGTGCGGGCTGACCAGATCGGCCAGATCGCCACCGGCACGGGTACCGCCGTCACGGCCAATGCCCTCACCGATGGCGGCCTCACGCTGGCCGTCGGCCAGGGCGCAGCCGTGTCGATCGGCGCCAGCACGGCCGGCAGCCAGGCGGGCCAGACGGCCGACAGCGCCTACGCCAAGGTGAATGCCATTGCCTCGGCCGGCGTCTCCGGCCTGACTGCCACGGCAACCAACGCCACCTCCGGCACCTTCTCGACCATCGCCAATGCGGATGCCGCGTCCACCTACAACCTGACCATCAACGGCATCGCCATCTACGCGGGCACGGGCAACCTGGCAGCTGGCGCCTCCCTGACGGCCGCTGACGTGGCCGCCCAGGTGAACCTGTTCTCCACCCAGACCGGCGTATCCGCGGCGGTTTCCGGCACCACGCTGACCCTGACGGCAGCCGACGGCCGGAACATGGTGGTTGCCGAGACGGTGACCCAGGGCGCAGGCGCGACACTCACGGGTTCGGGCATCGCGGCCGGCCAGGAAGGCACGCTGCGCGGCACGATCACCCTCGCGGCTTCCCAGAACATCACCCTGGGCGGTGCCAACGCCGATATCGGCTTCGCCAGCACCTCGATCGCGGTGGACACCACGACCCTGTCGACGGTCAACGTCAACTCGGTCGGGGGCTCCAACACGGCGATCCAGCGGGTGGATGCGGCGCTGACCACGGTGTCCTCACTGCGCAGCCAGCTCGGCGCCATCCAGAACCGCTTCGAGTCCACGATCTCGAACCTGTCAGCCGTCTCCGAGAACCTCTCCGCTTCTCGCAGCCGGATCCAGGACGCCGATTTCGCGGCCGAGACGGCGAACCTGACCAAGGCGCAGATCCTGCAGCAGGCGGGTGTGGCGGTACTGGCCCAGGCCAATGCCGTGCCCCAGACCGTGCTGGGCCTGTTTCGGTAAGCGCGACGTGACGAGGGCGGGTGGCCGGCAGCAAGCCGGTCACCCGCCCGCTATCGCAGAGCCTGGAGATCCTGACTTTGATCCGAAGCGTTGCCTCGGGGTGAGGTGAACAGTGGACAGCAGTCTCAATATTCGCGGTGCCACCGCAATGGCACCCCGGGCCGACAAACCGGCCACCAGCGGCAAGGATTCGCCGGTGCGGGGCGACAGCTTGCCGGCGGCAGCGGCCCCGGCGCCCACTCCGGAACAGGTCGAACAGGCCGTCCGCCAGATCCAGAGCTATCTCAGCGACTCCCAGCGCCAGCTCAAATTCCAGGTCGACCAGGACACCGGGCGCACCGTGGTGCGCGTCGTACACCCGGAAACCAATGAGTTGATCCGCCAGATCCCCTCCGAAGAAGTGCTGACCCTGGCGCGCGCCATGGGCAACCAGGGTGGCCGTCTCTTCAGCCAGCTGGCCTGATGGCACGCATCTTGCTTCGCGTTGGGCATGGATCCCACGCGTCACCGTGAACTGACCGGTACCCCGCCATGGCAACCGTGACCTCCTCCGGGCTCGGGTCCGGCATCGACATCAAGTCCCTGGTGGAGCAGCTGGTCGCCGCCGAGCGGGCACCCGCCGCGAAACGGCTGACCACGCGCGAGGCCAGTGCCAGCAGCGAGCTGTCCGCACTGGGTCGCTTCAAGAGCGCACTGGCCACCTTCCGCGACGCCGCTGCCCGCCTCAGGACCGCAGAAACCTTCGACAGCCGCAAGGTCACGGTGGAGAACGACAAGGTCTTCACTGCCAGCGCCACGTCCGCCGCCGTACCGGGCAGCTACGCCATCGACGTGCAGTCCCTGGCGGTGGCCGAGCGGCTGCGCTCCACGCCTTTTGCCGACGCCAGTTCAGCGCTGGGCAGCGGCATCCTCAGCATCACGGTGGGCGGGGCGACCACCAGCCTCGCGATTGACGAAGCCGCATCTTCCCTTGCCGACATCCGCAACGCGATCAACAACGATCCGCAGAATCCCGGCGTCCGCGCAACCGTCATCACGGCCGCCGACGGCGCCCGGCTGGTGCTCACCGCAACCACCACGGGTGCCGCGAACGGCATCACGATCGGCGTCAGCGGCGGCAACGGGGGCCTGGCTCCCCTCGCCTTCGATGCCAATGAGCCGGGCAGCCCGATGGTGCGCCTGCAGGCCGCCGCGGACGCCGTGATCACCATCGACGGGATCACGGTCACGAGCGCCAGCAACAGCGTCACGGACGCCATCGAGGGAGTGACGGTGCAGCTCGCCGGCGCCGAGCCGGGCAGTGAGTACGCGCTGACCGTGACCAACGACCGGGACGCCGCGCGCACCGCCGTGCAGGGCTTCGTCACGGCCTACAACAGCTTCATCAGCACAGTCTCGGAACTGACCCGCTACAACGTGGACACGAGGGACGCGGCACCGCTGCTCGGCGATGCGACGGTGCGCGGCGTCCGTGACCAGCTGCGCCGGGAGCTCACCAGCCTGCCCGTAACGGGCGGCGTCGCGTCGCTGGCGGAACTGGGCGTGACCACCGAGACCAGCGGCAGGCTGGTCATCGACGCGACGCGCCTCGACAGGGCACTCGAGGACAGGCTGGCGGACATTGGCGCGCTGTTCACCGGCACCACCGGGCTCGCGACGCGTCTCGAGAAGGTCGCGTCATCCACGCTGGCCAGCGACAGCACGATTGCGGCGCGGGAGGCCTCACTGAAGACCACGCTCAAAGGCATCACCGGCCAGCGGCAGACGCTGGACGACCGTATCGAGCAGGTCCGCGCCCGGCTGCTCAACCAGTTCAACGCAATGGACCGCCTGGTCGCGCAGCTCCGCACCACCAGTGACTTCCTGAGCCAGAAGCTCGGCAACAGTTAGCGTTCACACCTGTCAGGCAGAGAAATCATGCAGTTCGGCGCCAGCAACAATCCCCTTCGCCAGTACCGGGCCGTGGACGCCTACGGCGCCGCGGCGGCCGGTGATCGCCTGCAGCTGGTGCTGCGGATGATGCAGGGGGCGCTCGATCGCATCGCCACCGCACGCGGCCACATGGAGCGCGGCGAGCAGGCTCCCAAGGGCGAGGCCCTGGGCCGGGCCGTGCGCCTGATCGACGGGCTGCGCAGCTGCCTGGATGCCGAACGCGGCGGCGAGATTGCCGCCAACCTGTCGGCCCTGTACGACTACATGGTGCGGCGCCTGACCGAGGCCAACCTGCGAAATGACACGCGCGCCCTGGATGAAGTTGCAGACCTGCTGGACGAGATCCGCAGCGGCTGGGAGCAGATTGCGGCCATGCCGGCGCTGCGAGCGGTGGCGGCGGGCGACGGAGCGCCCCGGGGCCCCACATGACGCTGCTCGCCCGCATCATGGACCTGACGACGGCCATCGAGGAACGGGTGGCGGCTGCCGACTGGGCGGCCGCGGCCAGTCTCGACGAGCAGCGTCGCGAACTGCTGCCGGCGCTGTTTGCCGGCAATGAAAAGGTGCTCGCCAATCCGGCAGCCCGGACGGTCATCGAGCAGCTCAGGGCGCGTACCGACGGACTGGCGGCGGCCATCCAGGGCACGCGGCGCGCGCTGGCAGCCACGGCCGACCAGCTGCATACCGCGCCGGCGGCGATGCACGCCTACGCACAGAACCGCAGCCGCACCGGGAGCGTCCACGTCATGCCCGTGCCGGCTGCCTCGGGACGGGCACTGCCGTCCGCCGCACTGGCAAAGGGAAGCGAAACCGCATGAACACGGTCGCCGATTCGGATGCGGGAGGCCTGTCCCTCCATGATTTCCTGCCGCTGGCCTGGGAGCCGGGCACGCTGACGGACAGCGCCGAAGTCGAGCACTACAACCAGGAAACGGTGCGCGCCCTGCAGGCCCTGGCCCTGTTCGAGGAAGCCCCCAGGGACGTGTCCACCGAGGCCAACCAGCGGGCGCAGGACCTCGTGCACCTCGAGAACAAGGTGGACGTGCTGCTGTCCCTGGTCACCCGGCTCGTCAGTCACCAGCAGGGCCTGCCCAAGCGGCACAACGTCGTGCTGCGCGCGGCGACCCTCGAATGGACCGGTCCGGCCGTGGACCAGGCCCGGACCGGCGACGAAGGCGTCATCGTCCTCTACGCGAACCCGGTGCTGCCCATGCCCTTCCGGCTGCCGGCCCAGGTGGCTGGCTCCGCCGAGCGCAGCGGCACCCGGTGGCGGCTGATGCGCTTCGAGCAACTCTCGCCGCTGGTCTGCATCGGGCTCGAGAAGCTGATCTTCCGCCGTCACCGGCGGCAGGTGGCCATCGCGCGGGGTACCGACGTATTGAGCAAGTCCGCCATCCTGCGCGCGCCAAAGTTCTGACAGCCGGCCTCCTGCACCCCGCCAAGGTGCTGACGGGCGCTGCGCCGCTTTCGTCAAAACAAATATAAATTACTGTTTTCATTAGATTCATTCGGCCGGGCACGCTTCTTGCTATGGGACCTACTGTGATCCCGAGGAGTGACCGCTGCCCATGGCCCATCCCGCCCCTGCCCGCCCGCAGGTAGAACCCGAGGCTCCCTTCCAGGCCATGAGCCCGGCCTCCGGCCGTCTCGCACAGGCCTACGCCCGGCTCGAGGCCGAGGTGGCCGCGCTGCGCACGGCGCTGGATACGACAACCGCCGAACGGGACGCCGCCTGGCGCACCGTCCGCGAGCAGCAGCTGGATGACGTGCTGGCCCGCCACCAGCGCCTCGCGGCGCTCGGCGAAATGGCGGCAACCCTGGCCCACCAGATCCGGACCCCCCTGTCGGCCGCGCTCCTCTATGCGACCAACGCGACCCGTGCTGACCTGGCCCCGACGCGCCGCGACGCGCTGCTGTCGCGGGCCGTCACCTCGCTGCATGATCTCGAACAGCTGGTGAGCGACATGCTCGGCTTTGCCCGCGGCGCCACCGCCAGCAACGCCCCGGTCGCCCTCAAGGATCTGGCTGCCGCCCTCACAAGTGCCGCCGATGCCCTGCTGCGGCCCGGACAGGAACTGGCGGTAGGCCCGGCGCCGGCAGGCACCGTGCTCTGCGGCAGCCGCGAAGCGCTGGTCGGCGCCGTCCTCAACCTCGTCACCAATGCCCTGCAGGCTGCCGGCCCTGCGGCCCGCGTCAGCGTCAGCTTCGCGTCATCCGGCCAGCACGCGGAACTTCGGGTCAGCGACAACGGTCCCGGCGTGCCGGCTACTTTGCGTGAGCGCATCTTCGAACCCTTCTTCACCTCCCGCCCGACCGGCACGGGACTCGGGCTTGCCGTGGTCCGCTCGGTCGCGGAAGCCCATGGCGGGCAGGTCAGCGTGGTCGATGACGGGCGGCCGGGCGCCTGCTTCCTGCTGCGGCTGCCGCTGGCGGCGGGCGTCGGGACACTGCGCCGGGAGCAGGCCGCATGAAGTCGTGCGCCCCCGTCCTGCTGGTCGAGGATGACGCGGCGCTGCGCGAGGCGCTGGCCGAGACCCTGCGGCTCGCGGCCTACGAGGTCGTCACCATGGCCGACGGCGAGTCCGCCCTTCAGGCACTCCGGAACGACAGCTTCAGCGCCGTGGTCACCGACTACCAGATGCAGCCCATGGACGGCTTCGCGCTGCTGACGGCGATACGGGAAATGCGCCCGCACCTGCCGGTGCTGCTGATCACGGCCCACGGCACCATCGAACATGCCGTGCGCTGCATGCTGGAGGGCGCCAGCGACTACCTGGTCAAGCCCTTTGCCGCCCGGACGCTGGTTGAAAAGCTGGCCCGCCTCACCCCCTCTGCCACCGGTTCCGCCCACGACCTGGTCATTGCCGACCCGGCGAGCGTCGAGCTCGTGACGCTCGCGACCCGGGTGGCGGCCACGGACACGACCGTGCTGATCAACGGCGAAAGCGGCACCGGCAAGGAAGTGCTCGCCCGACTGCTCCACCGCCTGTCGCCAAGGGCTGGCGGGCCATTCGTCGCACTGAACTGCGCGGCGATACCGGAGAACATGCTGGAGGCCCTGCTGTTCGGCCACGAAAAGGGCGCGTTCACTGGCGCCCACGAGTCGCGGCCGGGAAAGTTCGAGCAGGCCCAGGGCGGCACGCTGCTGCTGGACGAGATCAGCGAAATGGATACAGGCCTGCAGGCCAAGCTGCTGCGGGTACTGCAGGAACGGGAGGTCGAGCGCATCGGCGGCCGGCAGCCCGTCCGCCTGGACGTGCGGGTGCTGGCAACCACCAACCGCAACCTGGCCGAGCGCATCGCCAGCGGCAGCTTTCGCGAGGACCTCTACTACCGCCTCAGCGTCTTCCCGCTCACCGCGCCACCGCTGCGGGAACGCCCCGCGGACATCCTGCCGCTTGCCCGGCATTTCCTGCAGAAGGCCGCCGGCGGCGCCCGGCCGGTGCCGGCCCTGGCCGACGACGCCCGCGAGCTGCTCATTGCCCATGCCTGGCCGGGCAACGTGCGCGAACTGCAGAACCTGCTGCAGCGTGCCCTCATTCTCTGCAGCGGCAACATGATCCGGGCACGTGACCTGCGCTTTGAAGCCACGGCGGCCCGGACAGTCGCGACGGACGCGCCCGTTGCGGTCAATGCACCAGCATCGGCCGGCGCCGGTGCCGACGCGCTGCTCCAGGAGAACCTGCACGCCGTGGAGGGCCGGCTCATCCTCGATGCCCTGTCCCGGGCCGGCAGCCGGCAGCAGGCAGCCGGACTGCTCGGCATCAGCCCCCGCACGCTGCGCTACAAGATTGCCCGCCTGCGCAGCGTCGGCATCAGCATCCCCCACTGCCGGGATGCGGCGCGGGCCCACTGCTGACGGAGACCGGACATGAGCTCGATGGAAATCAACAAGGTCCTGACCCAGATGCGCGCCCTGTCGGGTTCGCTGGAGGGCCCTGCCGCCAGCCTGACGCCCGGCCCTGCGGGACCGTCGGTGCAGAACTTCAGCCAGGTCATGGCGCAGTCCATCAGCAAGGTCAACGAGCAGCAGATGGCGTCCACCGAACTGGTCACGGCCTTCCAGACCGGCACCACCAGCGCCAGTGTCGCCGAAGTGATGATCGCGATGCAGAAGGCCAGCCTGTCGTTCACCGCCATGACCCAGGTGCGCAACAAGCTGATCGAGTCGTATCAGGAAATCATGAACATGCCCATCTGAGTACGGATGGGAGCACGGATTAGCAGGAGCACTCCATGGCCACGACGGAAAACCAGTTCGCCAACCCCTTCGCCGCCCTGACGGCGATGCCGGGCATGCGCCAGTTGCTGGTCCTCATCGGACTGGCAGCCAGCATTTCCATCGGGGTGACGGCGGCCTTCTGGATGAAGGATCCGGGCTACAGCGTGCTCTTCAGCAACATCTCGGACAAGGAGGCCAGCGCGATCGTCAACGTGCTGACGACATCGGCCATTCCCTACCAGATCGACAACAACTCCGGCGCGGTGAAGGTGCCGGGGGCAAAGCTGCACGAGGCGCGGCTCAAGCTGGCGGAGCAGGGTCTGCCGAAGAGCGCCGGTTTCGGCCTCGAGATCATCGAGGGGGCCAACGGCTTTGCGACCAGCCAGTTCATGGAGGGCGCCCGCTACCACCACGCCCTCGAAACCGAGCTGTCGCGCACCATCGGCAGCCTGCAGCCGGTGCAGAGCGCGCGCGTGCACCTGGCGGTGCCCAAGTCCACCGTGTTCCTGGGCAAGAAACAGCGGCCGAGCGCCTCGGTGCTGCTGCAGCTCTACGGGGGCCGCACCGTCAACGACGCGCAGGTGGCGGCGATCGTCCATCTGGTGAGTTCAAGCATCCCCGACCTGGAACCCAGCCAGGTCACGGTCGTTGACCAGGCAGGACGGCTGCTGAGCTCGCCGGATGACTCGTCGGATCTTGGCCTCAGCGCCCGCCAGCTCGATCACGTGCGGCGCGTGGAAACGAGCTACGTGGAGCGCATCGAGAACCTGCTGGTGCCGATGCTGGGCAGCGGGCGGGTACGCACCACGGTCACCGCGGTGCTCGACTTCACGCAGCGCGAGCAGACCCAGGAGCTCTACGATCCCCAGTCCGTGGTCCGCAGCGAGCAGGTCGCCGAGGACCGCAACAACGGCGCGGGCCTGGCCGGCGGCATACCCGGTGCCCTCAGTAACCAGCCGCCGCCCGCCGCAGCCCCCCTGCCCGCAGCCGCGGCCGGTGCAGCAGGCCCGCCTGCTCCTGCGGCGGCCGCGGCGGTGCCCGCCGATGCCGCTGCCGCAGCCGCGGCCGCCACGGTGCCGGCCACACCCGCCAACGAGTCCATCCGGCGGACGCGCAACTTCGAGATCGACAAGACGCTGAACCACACGAAGCAGCCCATGGGCGCACTGCAGAAACTGTCCGTCGCGGTGCTGCTGGATGACAGGCGCGTGGTGGGACCGGAGGGCGAAGTCACGACGGAAAAGATGTCCCCGGAGGAGCTCGAGGCCATCACGCGGCTGGTGCGGGACGCGGTTGGCTACGACGAAAGCCGCGGCGACACCGTCAGCGTCAGCAGCATGTCTTTCTATCAGGCGCCCGCGCCCGAGCCGCTGGACGAACCCGGCCTGCTCGCCAATCCCGCCGTGCAGGTGCTGGGCAAGCAGGGCCTGGCCGCGGCACTGATCCTTGCCATCGCGGTGGTTCTGGTTCGTCCGCTGCTGCGGGTGCTGGGCAGCACTGCCCCGGGGGCCGGTGGCGGCGCCCTGCCCGCCTATGCGGGGGCCGGCGGCACGGGCACGCTCCCCCCCGAGCAGCGCGCGCCGCTCAGCTACGACGACAAGATCAACGTGGCGCGACAGCTCGCCGACAAGAACCCCGAACGCGTAGCCCAGATCGTCCGGGCGTGGGTGCAGGCCGATGGCTGACAGGCAGGACATGTCGGGCAGCGAGCGGGCTGCCATCTTCCTGATGTCCCTCAGTGAGAAGGAAGCCGCTGAGGTGATGAAGCACATGCCGGTCAGCGAGGTGCAGCGGCTGGGCAAGGCCATGGCCTCACTGCGCAAGGTGAGCCGCGGCCAGGCCGAGCACGTACTCACCCAGTTCACCAGCAACGTCGAGTCCGAGGCGCCGATGGTCGGCCGCTCGCCGACCTTCCTGAAGCGCCTGCTGACCAAGTCGCTGGGCGAGGAGAAGGCCTCCAAGGTGCTCGATCGCATCGTCGATGACGAGCCGAAGGGCCTCGACTCGCTGCAGCTGATGGAAGCCAAGGAGGTTGCCGAAGTGATACACCGCGAGCATCCCCAGGTCATTGCCGTCGTCCTCGCCGGCCTCGAGGCGAAGAAGTCCGCAGAGGTGATCGCCCAGCTGCCCGTCGGGCTGTCCACGGACGTGGTGACGCGCATCGCACGGATGGGCGAGATCCCCCAGGACACCATCGAGGAACTGGACGAGGTCATGCAGCAGCGCTTTTCGCAGTCGTCCGGCTTCAAGGTCACCGCCATGGGTGGCGTGCGCAGCGCCGCTGAGATACTCAACATGGTGGGCAAGGATGTGGAGCACGCCATCCTGGAATCCCTGAACGCGTCAAACGCGATCCTGAGCCAGGAGATCCAGGAGAACATGTTCGTGTTCGACAACCTGCTCAAGGTGGACGACCGGGGCATACAGGCGCTGGTGCGCGAGATCACCACCGACGTGCTGGTGCTCGCCCTGAAGGGCGCCGACCAGGCGCTGCAGGACAAGATCTTCCGCAACATGTCGAAGCGCGCCGGCGAAATGCTGAAGTCCGACCTGGAGGCCAAGGGCCCGGTGCGCATTGCCGAGGTCGAGGCGGCCCAGAAGGAAATCGTCGCCACGGCGCGCCGCCTGGCCGACGAGGGCACCATCATGCTGGGGCAGGGTGCCGATGAGTTCGTCTAGGCTCATCCGCGGCGACGACGCCACGGCGCAGGTGGTCGCGTGGCGCGCACCGGAAGTGCCCGGCGCGGGCGGTGCGGGCAGCTTCCGGCGTTCCGCCGACAGCGACCTCACCGCCGTCCAGCAGCGCGCCTGGCAGCAGGGTTTCGACCAGGGCCGGGCCGCCGGCATCGAGGCGGGCACGCGGGAACTCGAGGGACGCATCCAGGCCGTGGAACGCATCCTCGACACGCTCGCGAGACCCCTCGAGGACCTGGATCACCGGGTCGAACAGGAATTGCTGACGCTGGTCCAGGCCGTGGTCCGGCAGCTGGTCCGGCGGGAACTGCACCAGGACCCGGCACACCTGCTCGGCATCATCCGCGAGGGCCTGGCCGCGCTGCCGCTGGCCGCGGGCGAGGTCACGGTGCGCCTGAACCCCCGGGATGCCGACGCCCTGCGCGAACGCCTGACCGCCGCCACCGGCGACCGGGCCTGGCGGCTCGAGTCCGACCCGCTGCTCGAGGCCGGCGGCTGCCTGATCGCCACCGAGCGCTCCACCATCGACGCCCGCCTGGACGCCCGGCTCACGCGCGTGATCGCCGGGCTGCTGGAGGATGAGCGTGATGCTCCCGGCTAGCCACCCCGCCCTGCGCCTCGCCGCGGAGCGCGGCGATCGCTGGGCCCGACGCCTGGCCTGGCAGCGCGACCGCGCGCGGGAACCGGGCGTGGTCGTGCAGGGCAAGCTGTCGCGCGTGGCCGGCATGACCCTGGAGGCGGTGGGCTGCGAAGCCGCCCTCGGGGCACGCTGCCTGATCGAAAGCAACGGCGGCGCACAGGTCGAGGCCGAGGTGGTCGGCTTCTCCGGCGACCGGCTGTTCCTGATGCCGACCGGGACGCTGGCCGGCGTGATGCCCAATGCCCGGGTCGTGCCGACCCGGTCGGTGGCCCAGGTCGCGGTGGGCGACGGACTGCTGGGACGGGTGATCGACGGCGCCGGGCTGCCGCTGGACGGTCGCGGGCCCCTGAACTGCGAGAGCCGCATCCGCCTGGAATCCGAGCCGGTCAACCCCCTGGCGCGGCAGCCCATCCACCAGCCGCTGGACGTTGGCGTGCGCTCCATCAATGCCCTGCTGACCGCCGGGCGCGGCCAGCGTCTGGGTCTCTTTGCGGGCAGCGGCGTCGGCAAGAGCACGCTGCTCGGCATGATGACCCGCTACACGCGGGCCGACGTGATCGTGGTCGGGCTGATCGGCGAGCGGGGCCGTGAAGTGAAGGAATTCGTCGAGGACAATCTCGGCCAGGCGGGACTGGCACGCGCGGTGGTGGTCGCGACGCCCGCGGACTGCTCGCCACTGCTGCGGATCCATGGCGCCTGGCGGGCCACCGCGATTGCGGAGTACTTCCGTGCCCAGGGCTGCCAGGTGCTGCTGCTGATGGACTCACTCACCCGCTTCGCCCAGGCGCAGCGTGAAATCGGCCTCGCCATCGGCGAGCCGCCCACCACCAAGGGCTACCCGCCGTCGGTCTTCGCGCGGCTCCCCCAGCTCATCGAGCGCGCGGGTACGGGCGCCGCCGGCAACGGCTCGATCACGGCCTTCTATACCGTGCTCGCCGAGGGTGACGACGAGAACGATCCGATCGTGGACGCGTCGCGGGCCATCCTTGACGGACACATCATGCTGTCCCGGGAAATCGCCGAGGGCGGCATCTACCCGCCGGTCAACATCGAGTCCTCGGTCAGCCGGTCCATGACCCGTATAACCTCGCCCCAGCACCTCAGGGCGGCGCAGAAATTCCGGGAGATCGTCTCGTGCTACATGCGCAACCGTGACCTGATCACCGTCGGCGCCTACCGCCCCGGCGCCGATCCCCAGCTGGACCGGGCCGTGCGCCTGTGGCCGCGGATAGAGGCCTTCCTGCGGCAACCGACCGAGAGCCCGGTCAGTTTCGAGGAGAGCATTGCCCAGCTCGAGACCCTGGTGAACACCGATTCCGCCGACCCGGCCGCCCAGGGCCGTGGCTAAGCGCGACCGCCTCTCGACGCTGCAGCGCCTGGCGGCCCATCACGAGGCCGAGCAGGCGAGGCGGCTCAGCGAACGGGTACAGAGCCTGGACGGCGAGGAACGGCGGCTGCAGCAGATCCGGGGCTACCTGGCCGAGTACGCGGCCAATCCGGGCGGCCGTGACGCACCGCTGACCGTCAGCCGCCTGCGCAGCAACCGGGGCTTCATCGACCGCCTGCGTGACGCCGTGGACGGTCAGCGCGGCATGGTCGAGATCCAGCGACAGCAGGTCGACCAGCAGGCTGCCCAGTGGCGGTCGGCCCGCTCCCGCAGCCTGTCCCTCGAGCGCCTCGGCGAACGTCTCGACCGGCAGGAGCGCGAGCACCGCGAGCGGCGCACCCAGGCCGGACTCGACGAGATCGCCAGCCGGAGGCACGGCAGCGGCAAAGCGTGAACTCGCGTGGCACGGAGCTTGCTTGATACTGCCCCGTGAGTGAACTGCCCCTCAGTCCGAGCTTCCCGCCCCCGTTGCCGGTGGCGCCCCCCGGCGCCGGTCCCGGCGGGCCACTGGCCTTGCGGGTGGACAAGGCCGGGCCGGCCGACGCCGCGCCCACGGCCGACAACGGCGGCACGCCGGATCCCTTTGCCAGCCTGCTGGCCGACCTGTTCCAGGCCCTGCAGCCGCCCATCCCGGTCACAGGCCCGATTGATCCCGCGGCTTCGGCGACCGTGCCCGGCGCGAGGACGGCCGCTGCGCCAACGCCCGCCCCGGCTCTTGCGCGGCTCCCCGCCGAGGGTGACGGGACCGGCAGCGGCGCGGCCTCCGCCGGCCAGCTGCTGCCCGGTGGCGGCAAGACCTTGCCGTCGAGTCTTATCGAAGCCCGGGCAACGGCGCTGCCGGTACCCGGCGCCCCCCTCCCGCTCCCTGCAGGCACCCCGTCATCGGGCGCCGGCGCAGCCGGTGCGGCGGCGGCCCCGGAACCGGAGCTGCTGCCGGACCTGGACGCCATCCGCCAGCTGCTGGCCTCACCCGGTACGCGCATCCCGCGCCAGGACACCCGTGGCGCTGACGCGGGCCATGCCCCGGGCTTCCCGCCGGCACTTCCGGCCCCGGGCGACGGCGACGGCCTGCCGGTGACGGCGCTGGCGGGCGACGCGGAGCCGCTGCCGGCCCCGGCCACCGTGGCCGAGGGCGGCCGGGCGCTGCCCGGCGTTCCGCTGCCGATGATGCGTGACCTGTCCTTCCTCGCCATGAGCGGCGACGGCGGCGCGACCCGCGGTGAGCTGCGGCCCACGACCGGCTCCGGCATCGAGGGCAGCACCCCGGGCGCGGCCGCGGACGGCCTCTCCCGTCCGGCCGGGCAGCTCCAGACGCCGTTGCTCGCGACCGGCGACCGGGGGGCCTTTGCCGGTCGCCTCGCGGACCGGCTGATCGGGCTCGGCAGCGGGGACGGCAGCCACTCGGCCCGCCTGCGTCTGCACCCGGAAAACCTCGGCGCCCTGGACGTGGACATCCGCATCGACGGCCAGAAGGCCCAGGTCGGGTTCAGCAGCACCAGCGCCCAGGCCCGGGAGCTGATCGAGGGCTCGCTGCCCAGGCTGCGGGAGCTGTTTGCCGAGCAGGGCATCACGCTGACCCGGACCCAGGTCGATACCGGGACCGGCGGCTTTGGTGCCCCGCGGGACGACCGGACACCGGACGAGTGGCCGCTGTCCCGTCGCCCGCCGACGGACCGCCCGGACGACGGTCCACGCACCCCCGCCCCGGCCACCTGGGCCGCGGCTTCAGGCGGCCGTCCGACACGGCTCATTGATCTCTGGGCCTGAGGCCAGCCAATCCCCTGACGGGCGTCTCCGTTGCCCCGCCAAGGCCTTGGCGCCAGCAGAACAACGGGGCAGATGCAGTTTGTAACTAACTGTTTTAATTCCATCTTTTATGACTCGTCCGGGTGGCACGGGACTTGCTTAAGGCTCTGTGGAATCCACACGGACAGCGCCCCATGGCAACGGAAGACACCGAAGCGGCCCCGGCCGCCGAGACAGCAGCCGGGCACGGCCACCTGCTGAAAGCGGTGGGCATCACCATCGGCCTGCTGCTGATGATGCTCGCCACCCAGCTTGCCGCACCCATCCTCGGCTGCAAGCTCCTGAACTCGGTGACGCCGAACTGCCCGGCGCCCGTGGTCACGGCCACCGACAAGGCCGAAAAGCCGGGCAAGGCGCCGAAGGCCCCGCCTGTCTACCTGCCCATGGACCCGCCCCTGGTGGTCAGCCTCGAAGACAAGGGCGCGATCCGCTTCCTGCAGGTCACCGTCGAGGTCATGGCCCGGGATGAAAAGATCCTGGACGACGTCAAGACCCACATGCCGGTGATCCGCAACAACCTGCTGATGCTGTTCGGCGGGCAGACCATCGCGACGCTGACCACCCGTGAGGACAAGGAAAAGCTGCGTACACAGGCGCTGGCGGAGGTGCAGAAGGTCCTGAAGGACAACCCCCGCAAGGACAAGGTGAAGGGCTCCGTCGAGGACCTGTACTTCACGAGCTTCGTGGTCCAGTAGCGGGACACCTGCCGCATGAACACCAGGGAACTGCTCTCCGACGAGGAATCCCGGGCGCTGCGCGCCGGGGATGGCGCGGGCGACCCCCAGGGGCCGGGCCCCGAGGGCCGCGTCGTCGACGTGCACGCGGACCACTGGGAGCGGATCGCCCCGGACCGGATGTCGGCGCTGGAGTCGGTGTCGGAGCGCCTCGCGAGCCTGCTCAAGGTCACGGCGCGGCGCTTCTTTCGCCAGTCCGCGGAAGTCACGGCACGGGCCTGGCGCGTCGAACGCTGGGGCCTCTATGCCCGGCGACTGCCCGTCCCGATCAGCCTGAACGTGCTCGACATCCGGCCCGCCGGGCTGAAAGGCGCCCTGACGCTGGACACCGGCTTCGTCTTTTCCCTCGTGGATATCTTCTTCGGCGGCGACGGCAAGGCAGAGCGTGGCGCGGCGCTCGCCGAATTCACGCCGATGGAGACCCGGCTGGTGCGCAAGTTCGTCGCCGCGGTGCTGGTCGACCTGAAGGAGGCCTGGAAGCCCTTCGGCCCGCTGGATGCCGCGCTCGGCACCACCGAGGTCAATCCCCTTTTCGCGGCGGTGGCCAGCAATTCCGACAACGTCTGGATCACCGGCTTCGATCTCACCGTCAACGGCCACGACTTCCGCTTCGAGGTCGTGCTGCCCCACGCGGTCGTCGAGCCGCTGCAGAACCTGCAGGATGCCGCCGGACGCGCGGCCGCCGATGGCAGCGCGCGTCGCTGGGAGTCGCGCCTGAGCGCCGACGTGCAGGACGCCCGCGTGGCGCTGCGCGGCGTGATCGCCTGCTCGGAGATCAGCCTGCGCGACCTGACCCGGGCCCGCCCCGGGGACATCATCCCGACCGACCTGGTGCCGACCGTGACCCTCTACGCGGGGGACACCCCGCTGCTCGAAGGCACCTTCGGCATCTTCCAGGGCCGCAACGCGGTCCGCATCACCAAACCGGCCAACCGGATCACCGTAGGAGAGAAGTATGGACGAGGCGAAAATTCCTGAAGCAGGCCAGCAGCCGGTGAAGGCCCAGGCCTTTCAGGCGCCCGCGCTGGAGGATCTGGGCCCTGCCCGGTCGGGTGCGGAGGCGCGCCCCAACCTCGACGTCATCCTCGATGTACCGGTGACCCTGTCGCTGGAAGTCGGTCGGGCGCAGATGAGCGTCGGCCGCCTGCTGCGCCTGTCGCAGGGTTCGGTCGTGGAACTGGACCGCAATGCGGGCGAGCCGCTCGACGTGCTGGTCAACGGCGCACTGGTGGCGAGGGGCGAGATCGTGATCGTCAACGACAAGTTCGGCATCCGCCTGACCGACGTGGTGCCGGCCGCCCGGCGCGTGCCCGGCCAGGACTGATCAAAGGTCATGAACCGCGCGCTCATGCTGCCCGGCCGGGCCACGGCCCTGGCCGTCCTGGCGACGGTACTGGCCGCCGTCCTGTGGTCCGTGCCGGTGCTGGCGGACACCGCGCCGACGAGCCCGGCCACTGGCGGGCTGCCGGCGGGCGACCTCACCTCCGCGGCCATCCGCATGGTCATCGGGCTTGCCGTCGTGCTCGGCCTGCTCGGTGTCACGGCCTGGGCCTCCCGGCGCTTCCGGGTCGGCGCCCGCCTGCAGGGCGGCGCGATCGAGGTCGTGAGCGGCATCTCGCTGGGTGCCCGGGAGCGGGTCGTGGTGCTGCGCGTGAATGGCGAACAGGTGCTGGTCGGCATCAGCCCGGCCGGCCTGCGCACCCTGCACGTGCTGAACCGCGCCGGCACGGAATTTTCGGGCGTGCTGGAGCGACAGAAATGAGCCGCCTGATCCTGCTGGCGGGCCTCACCGTGGCCGCGCTCGGCCTGCTGCTCGCACCCGGTCACGCCTTGGCCGAGGCGGCGATCCCGGCCCTGTCGCTCGCCGACGGCCCCAACGGCGGCAAGACCTGGTCCGTCAGCATCCAGATCCTGCTGCTGATGACGGCGCTGACCCTGCTGCCCTCCCTGCTGCTGGCCGCCACCTCCTTCACGCGGATCGTGATCGTGCTGGCCATCCTTCGCCAGGCCATCGGCATGCCCCAGACGCCGCCCAACCAGGTACTGGTCGGGCTCGCCCTGTTCCTCACCTTCTTCATCATGAGTCCGGTGCTGGACCAGGTGAACCAGGACGCGCTGCAGCCCTACCTCGCGGGTACGCTCGAACTGCCGGAGGCAGCGGCAAAGGCCCAGGGGCCGATGCGCACCTTCATGCTGAGCCAGACCCGCGAGCCGGACCTGGCGCTGTTTGCCAACCTGGCCGGCAAGGAAGGCTTCGCGGGCCCGGACGATGTCCCGCTGTCGGTGCTGTTGCCGAGCTTCCTGACGAGTGAGCTGAAGACCGCCTTCCAGATCGGCTTCCTGACCTTCATCCCCTTCCTCGTCATCGACCTCGTGGTGTCCAGCGTGCTCATGTCGATGGGCATGATGATGCTGTCCCCGATGCTCATCTCCCTGCCCTTCAAGATCATGCTGTTCGTGCTCGTGGACGGCTGGGGGCTGATCGTCGGCACGCTCGCCGCGAGCTTCACCGTCCAGGCCTGAGGATCCCGCCGATGACACCCGAAACCGTCCTGACCGTCGCCAGCCAGTCGCTGCTGCTCACCGCGATGCTGGCCGCGCCGCTGCTGCTCGTGACGCTGATCACCGGCGTGCTCATCGGCGTACTGCAGGCAGCCACCCAGATCAACGAGATGACGCTGTCGTTCATCCCGAAGCTGCTGGCCCTGATGCTCACGCTGCTGTTCACCGGCCCGTGGATGCTGCAGATGGTGACGGGCTACACCCGGACGCTGTTCGGCAATATCCCGGGGATGCTGGGCTGAGGCCGGGATGCCCGACATCCAGGAACTGGCCGATACCCTGCTCGGCGTCGTCTGGACGATGCTCCGCGTGGGCGGGGTGGTCATGCTGGCTCCGCTGCTGGGTGCCATGTTCGTCCCGCGCCAGGTCCGGCTGCTGATCGCCGTGGTCCTCGCGGTGGCGCTGCTGCCGCTCGCCAGCCCGCCGGTGGATGTGCAGCCCCTGAGTGGCCAGGGCCTGCTGATCATCGGCCAGGAACTGGTGGTCGGTTTCGCCATCGGCTTCGTGCTCCGGCTGGCCACCGAGGCCGCCCTGCTTGCCGGGCAGCTGATCTCTACCGGCATGGGACTGTCCTTCGCGACGGTGGTGGATCCCCAGAACGGCGGCATGCCGCTGCTCGGCCGCTTCTACATCATCGTGGCCTCGCTGCTGCTGCTGGCGACCAATGCCCACCTGTCGCTGATTGCCCTGCTGGGCCAGAGCTTTGCCGTGGTGCCGATCGGCTCGGCCGGCTTCGGGGCCGCCGAGGCCCGGGCCATTGTCGAGTTCGGCGCGGTGATGTTCGCCGGCGCGGTGCAGCTGGCGCTGCCCTCGGTCGTCGCGATCCTGATGGTGAACGTGGCCTTCGGCGTGATCAGCCGATCCGCGCCGGCGCTCAACCTCTTTGCCGTTGGCTTTCCCGTCACGATCCTCCTGGGGCTCTTCATCCTCGTACTCTCGATCCGCACCCAGGGTCCGGTCTGGGAGAGCCAGATGTCCCAGGCCTTCGCGCTGCTCGCGCAGCTGCTTGGCGGATAGCGGGTCATGGCCGAGAAGCCTTTCCAGGAGAAGACCGAACAGGCCACACCGAAGCGCCTCGATGAAGCGCGGCGCAAGGGCCAGATTCCCCGCTCACGCGAACTGACCATGGCGGCGGTCACCATGACGGGAGCACTCGTGCTGTACGCCAACAGCGCAAGCCTCGGCAGCGGCATCCGCGCCATGATGGTCTCGTCGCTGCGCTTCGACCAGCGGGCGCTCGAGGACCCGCGCTACATGACGGCGTCGCTGGCCAATGCGGCCTTCGCGGCCCTGGAGGCCTGCGCTCCACTCCTGGCCGCACTCGTGGTGGCAGCCATCGTGAGCGCGCTCGCGGTCGGCGGCTGGATCTTCAGCCCGGCACCGCTGGCCTTCAAGGCCGAGCGGCTGAACCCCATCGCCGGGCTCGGGCGCATGTTCAGCCTCAACAGCCTGGTCGAGGTCGTCAAGGCACTGGCGAAGGCGAGCCTGATCGGCGGCTTTGCCGTCGCCCTGCTCATCGGCTCGATGCACACCATCCTCGGCCTCAGCGACCAGCCGCTCCAGACGGCCATGGGCACCTCGATGTCGCTCGTACTGCTGACGCTGGCGCTGGGCAGCGCCGCCCTGCTGATCATCGGCGGCCTGGACGCCCCTTACCAGCTCTGGAATCACGCCCGGCAGCTGAAGATGACGCGCAAGGAAGTCGAGGACGAGCTCAAGGAGACGGAGGGCCGCCCCGAGGTACGCAGCCGCGTGCGGGCCATGCAGCAGGAAGTGGCACGACGGCGGATGCTGGCCGACGTTCCCGGGGCTGACGTGGTCGTCACCAACCCGACCCACTTCGCCGTGGCGCTCCGCTACGACGACAGCCGGATGCGTGCGCCGGTGGTTCTCGCCAAGGGCACGGACCAGACCGCCGCCAGGATCCGCGAGATTGCCGCGGAAAACCGCATCACGCTCTTCGAGTCGCCCCTGCTGGCCCGCGCGCTCTACTGGACGACGGACATCGGCGGCGAGATCCCGGGACCGCTCTACCTCGCGGTCGCGCAGGTGCTGACCTATGTGTACCGCCTGAAGGCCGTGCAGGCCACCGGCGGCAACTGGCCCGACCGGCCGGTCATCGAGGTGGACGCGAAACTCGCTGAACGCCCGCAACGCCGGCGGCGGGGCCGCCGGCAGATCATTGACTGACCTCGAAACGGATAGCACCCATGGCCGCACAAGACACCACCCTGCTCGGCACCCTGCGCAGCACAGCGATCATGAGCGCCGGCCTGCCGCTCGTGGTCCTGGCCATGCTGGCGATGGTGGTGCTGCCCATGCCGCCGCTGCTGCTGGACGCGCTCTTCACCTTCAACATCTGCATCTCGCTGGTCGTCATCATGGCCGTGGTCTATGTGCTGCGACCGCTGGACCTGGCCGCCTTTCCCACCGTCCTGCTGCTGGCCACGCTGCTGCGACTCGCCCTGAACGTGGCCTCGACCCGCGTCGTGCTGCTGAACGGCCACACGGGCACGGACTCGGCCGGCAAGGTGATCGAGGCCTTCGGCGAGTTCGTCATCGGCGGCAACTACGCGGTCGGCATCATCGTCTTCGCGATCCTGGTGATCATCAACTTCATCGTGGTGACCAAGGGCGCGGGCCGGGTCTCGGAAGTAACCGCGCGCTTCACCCTCGACTCGATGCCCGGCAAGCAGATGGCCATCGATGCGGACCTCAATGCGGGCATCATCACCCAGCAGGAGGCCATCGCCCGGCGCAACGAGGTGCGCATGGAGGCCGATTTCTACGGCTCCATGGATGGCGCCAGCAAGTTCGTGCGCGGCGACGCGATCGCGGGGCTGCTGATCCTCGTCATCAACATGATTGGCGGCGTGCTGATCGGCGTCCTCCAGCACGGCATGCCGGTCGAGCAGGCCGCCTCCGTGTACGCGCTGCTCACCATCGGCGACGGCCTGGTCGCACAGATTCCGTCTCTGCTGCTCGCCGTGGCGGTCGCTGTCATCGTGACGCGGATGTCGCGCTCCGAGGACATGGGCAGGCAGCTCTTCTCGCAGCTGCTTGGCGACCAGCGCGTGCTGCGGGTGGTCGCGGTACTGCTCGGCATCCTCGGGCTGGTGCCCGGCATGCCGAACATGGCCTTCCTGCTGATGGCCGGCGTCTGTGCCGGCGGAGCCTGGATGCTGCAGCGCCGGCAGAGCGCCGAGGCCACCGTGATCGAGAATCTCGGAACGACTCCGGACGTGGTGGACGCGGAGGCCACGCGCGAGCTGTCCTGGAGCGACGTCGGCGAAACCGATGCGGTGGGTCTGGACGTGGGCTACCGGCTGATCCCCCTCGTGGACCGGCAGCAGGACGGGGAGCTGATGCGCCGGATCAAGGGCGTGCGCAAGCGGCTCTCGGACGAACTCGGCTTTCTGGTGTCGCCGGTCCGGATCCGGGATGACCTGGACCTGCCTGCCAACGGCTACCGGCTGAGCATCCTCGGCTCGCCGGTGGCCAGCGGCGAGGTGCAGCTCGACCGCGAGCTGGCCATCAATCCCGGCCATATCGAACACAAGCTCAACGGTATTGCCACGCGGGATCCGGCCTACGGCCTCGAGGCCGTCTGGATCGAGGCCGTGCAGCGGGAAGAGGCCCAGTCGCGGGGCTACACCGTGGTGGATGTCCCCACCGTCATCGCGACGCACCTGTCGAAGGTGCTGCAGGAGAGCGCCCACGAGATCTTTGGCCACCAGGAAGCCCAGGAACTGCTGGACCGGCTCGGCAGGCAGGCGCCAAAGCTGGTCGAGGAACTGGTGCCCAAGACTTTGCCCCTGTCGGCGGTCGTGCGCATCCTCCAGGAGCTGCTGCGTGACCAGATTCCCGTCACCAACATGCGGACCATCTGCCAAACCCTTGCCGAACACGGCCGGCAGACCCAGGACCCGGAAGCCCTGACCAGCGCCGTGCGCGTGGCGCTGGGCCGCACCATCGTGCAGAAAATCAGCGACGGCGCCGACGAGCTGCCGGTGATCACGCTGGATCCGCGCCTGGAACAGATCTTGCAAGAAGCCCTCAAGGGAGGCGCCGAGACCGCAGGCATCGAGCCCACCCTGGCCGAGCGGCTGCAGGGGCAGCTGTCGGAGACGGCCCGCCGCCAGGAGGTGACCGGCCAGCCGGCCATCCTGCTGGTATCGCCGGCGCTGCGGCCCTGGCTGGCCCGGTTCCTGCGCTTTGCCGTGCCGAACCTGCGTGTACTGGCCTACAACGAGATTCCCGACAGCAAGCGGGTCCGGCTGATCGCCGCCGTCGGCACCTGATGGAAAGAGAGACAGAGCCATGAAGATAAGACGCTTCTCCGGAACCGACATGCGGGATGCCCTGCGCCAGGTGCGTGAGGCACTCGGCCCGGACGCCGTGATCCTCGAGACGGTCCGCCAGCCAACGGGCGTGGAGGTATCCGCCGCCGTGGATGCGGCCACCGCCAGCACGCGCCCGGCCGCGACGCAGGCGTCCTGGACGGACGCGGCCCTGGAACAGGACGCAGGCGAGGTGATCCGTACCGACGACGGCCCGCTGGCGGCCGGTCACTGGTACCAGCCGCCCCGGCCGCCGGCGGCTGCCACCGCCAGCGAGCTTGACAGGATGCGCGAGGAGATGCGCTCGATACGCTCGCTGCTCGAGGCCCAGCTTGGGCGCCTCATCTGGGACGACCAGGCCCGTCAGACCCCGGCCATCGCGGGCCTGCTGCACAACTTCAGTCGCCTCGGCCTTGCCCCGGACATCGCCCGGCGGCTCGCCGCAGAGGCCGTCAGCCGGCAGCCGTCCGGCGGCTGGACGGCGGGGCTGCGCACCCTGGTGGACCGGATTCCGGTGAGCGGCCATGACGTGGTGACGGACGGCGGCGTGTACGCCATGGTCGGCCCGACCGGCGTCGGCAAGACCACCACGATCGCCAAACTCGCCGCCCGGGCCGCACTCCAGTACGGGCCCGATGCGGTCGGCCTCATCACCACCGACACCTTCCGGGTAGCCGCCCGGGAACAGCTCGAAACCTACGGCCAGATCATGGGTGTCACCGTGCTGGAGGCGACCGACAGCAACAGCCTCGGCGACGTGCTCGCAACGTTTGAAGGCCGAAGGCTGGTGCTGGTGGACACGGCCGGCATGAGCCAGCGCGACGTCCGCCTGCAGGAACAGCTCGCACGGCTCAGCACCCCGGCGGGCGGGGTTGCCACCCTGCTCGCGCTGCCGGCCAACGTCGAGGCCGGCACGCTGCAGGAAATTGTGGACGTGTTCCGGACCGCCCGGCCGGCGGGGTGCATCCTCACCAAGGCTGACGAGACCGCCTCGCTGGGAGGTCCGTTGTCCGTCCTGATCCGCAGCGAACTGCCCCTGGCCTATGTCGCCAATGGCCAGCGGGTGCCCGAGGATCTGCACTGGATGCACAACCGGCAGGCGTGGCTCGCGAAGATGGCCGTGGAACTGATGCGCCGGGACGCCCCCGCGCTGGACGCGGACGACATGGCCCGGCGCTTCACGGAGGTCACGACCCATGCTTACGCCTGAAGACCGGCAGCCGGCAGACCAGGCCGAGGGCCTGCGCCGCATGCGCCACCCGAAACCCGTCAAGGTGATCACCGTGACCGGCGGCAAGGGCGGCGTGGGCAAGACCAACATCTGCGCCAACCTCGCCATCGCCATGTCCCAGCTGGGTCGCCGCGTCATGCTGCTCGACGCCGACCTGGGCCTCGCCAACCTGGACGTGCTGCTCGGGCTGCAGCCGGCCCATACCCTCGCGGACGTCGTGCACGGCCGGCAGCACCTGGCCGACATCATCCTGCCCGGACCGGCAGGCGTCCGCATCGTTCCGGGGGCCTCCGGCCTGTCCGGGATGGCGGCCCTGTCGCCGGCCCAGCATGCCGGCATCATCAACGCCTTCAGCGAGCTCACGGACGAACTCGATGTGCTGCTGGTGGATACCGCGGCCGGCATCTCGGAGGGCGTACTGCGCTTCTGCGAGGCGGGCACCGAGGTGCTGGTGGTGATCTGCGACGAGCCCACGTCGCTGACCGATGCCTATGCGCTGATCAAGGTGCTGAGCACCGAGCGGAACGTGACGCGGTTCCGGATCGTCACCAACATGACCCACCAGGGCGGCGACGGCCGGGCCCTGTTCGACAAGCTGCTGCGCGTCACGGACCGCTTCCTGCACGTCACGCTGGACCATGCCGGCAGCGTGCCCTATGACGACCGGGTGTGGCGTTCCGTGCAGCTGCAGGTGCCTTTTGTGACGGCCTTCCCGTCCAGCCTCGCGGCGGCGGCCCTCAAGAAACTGGCCCAGCGTGCCGATAACTGGAGCGGGCCACAGGCGGCGCGCGGGAATATCGAGTTCTTCGTGGAACGGCTGCTCCGGGCCCAGGGCCGGGAGAACGCCGCGGCATGAGCCCCGCGCACCACTACGCTTCGGCGGCCGCGCGGTCCCCCAACGTGCTCGTGGAGGAGTACGCCCCGCTGGTGAAGCGGATTGCGAACCACCTGCGGGCACGCCTGCCGGACAGCGTGGATCAGGACGACCTGATCCAGGTGGGCCTGATTGCGCTGCTGGATGCGGCGCGGCAGTTCTCGCCGGCGAAAGGAGCCAGCTTTGAGACGTACGCGGGAATCCGCGTGCGGGGGGCGATGCTCGACGAGGTCCGGAGCACGGACTGGACCCCTCGTTCGGTGTATCGCCGGCAGCGTGAACTGACAGCAGCAATCCAGGCAGTGGAAAACAGGACCGGCAGGGCAGCAGAGGCGAAGGAGATCGCGGCGGAACTCGGGCTCAGCCTCGAGGAGTACTTCCGCGTGGTCAACGCTGCCGCCTGCCACCGGATGTTCAGCCTGGACCAGGTCACGGACGATGGCGAGCCCACCGTCCAGCAGATCGCCGACCCCGATGCCGGACCTTGCGCCACACTCGAGTCCGACGAGTTTCGTGCGGCCCTTGCCGAGGCCATCCGCTCGCTGCCCGAGCGCGAGGCCCTGGTGATGTCGCTGTACTACGACGAAGAACTGAACCTGAAGGAGATCGGCGAGGTACTCGGCGTAACCGAGTCCCGCGTCTGCCAGATCCACAGCCAGGCGCTCGCACGGATCCGCGCGCGGATGCGCGGCGCGGTGGCAGGCGAGGCCGTCACCCCATGAGCAACCCGGACGGGCGCGACCCATGGATGCCCTGACCCTAAGCGGCGTCGCGCTGGCCTTCATCGCCATTTTCGTCGGCTCGATACTGAAGGGCGCCGGCGTGGGCGCGCTCTTCAATGGCGCCGCGTTCATGATCGTGTTCGTCGGCACCTTTGCCTCGATCCTGATCCAGACGCCCAAGGCCACGTTTCTCCGCGCCTGGAAGATCGTGCCGTGGATCTTCCGGCCACCGGTGCAGGACCACGAGCAGCTGATCGCCAAGATGGTCGAATGGAGCGAGACGGCCCGCAAGCAGGGCCTGCTGGGTCTCGAGCCCGCCCTGGAGACCGAGAGCGATCCCTTTGCCCAGAAGGCCCTGCAGATGCTGGTTGACGGTACCGAGCCTGACAAGATCCGCGAGGCCCTGGAGGTGGAGCTCTCCGCCCGGGAGAAGTCCGAGACGCAGAGCGCGAAAGTCTTCGAGGGCCTGGGCATCTACGCCCCAACGCTCGGCATCATCGGCGCGGTACTCGGCCTGATTGCGGTCATGAAGAACCTGGCCGACCCCAGCAAGCTGGGCCCCGGCATCGCGGCCGCCTTCACCGCCACGATCTACGGCATCGGCCTCGCCAACCTGTTCTTTCTGCCGATTGCCAACAAGCTCAAGGACATCATCAAGAAGCAGACGCATTCGAAGGAGATGATCATCGAGGGGATCATCGCCATTGCCGAGGGCGAAAACCCCCGGAACCTCGAGAGCAAGCTCAAGGGCTTCATGGGCTAGGCCGGGGAGACACGGGTGGCACGCAGGCACGAACACGAGGAGCACGCCAACCACGAGGCCTGGGCCATCCCCTATGGCGACCTCGTGACGCTGCTGCTCGCCTTCTTCGTGGTGATGTACGCGGTGTCCTCGGTCAACGAGGGCAAGTACCGGGTGCTGTCGGACTCCCTGGTCGCCGCCTTTCGCGGCCAGCCCCACACCTGGGAGCCGATCGAGCTCGGCGACAAGGTCGCGAAGTCCAGGACGGACGACAACGTCACGGGCGTCAACCCGAAGCAGGCCCTCAGCTTTCCGAAAGTCGAGACGGCGCCGCCGCGCGATACCGCCGCCGAGGAGCTGCTGCAGGGCCAGCTCCGGCAGATGACGGATGACCTGACCGAGGCGCTGCAGACGCTCATCGACAAGGACCTGATCCGCATCCAGCGCACCAGCTCCTGGGTGGAAGTCGAGATCAAGACCGACATCCTGTTCCCGAGCGGCAGTGCGGCCATTGAATCCGATGCGGTACAGATCCTGGAGCGGCTGGCCGGCATCCTGGCCGACCGCCCGTACCCGGTCCGCGTCGAGGGCCACACCGACGACCGGCCCATCCGGACACTGCAGTTCCCGTCGAACTGGGAGCTGTCGGCCGCCAGGGCCGCCCGCATCGTGCGCCTGTTCGAGGAGCGCGGCATCGTCCCGGGGCGCATGGTGGTCGCCGGGATGGGCGAGAACCAGCCCGTGGCTGACAACGCCACGACCGAAGGCCGCAACCGGAACCGGCGCGTCACCCTGGTGATACTCGGCGCCCCGCCCGACGCCACCGATCCGCGACCCGGCGCCCCGCAGCTGCTGACGCCGGCTGCCGCACCGGCCACGGCCCCGGACGGACTGCCCGCGCCCGCGGCGATGGAGGTGACCGGATGAAACCCGTCGATCAAGTCACCCCGACACGACCGGCCAACTGGGTCAGGCCGGCCGGCGACAAGCGGCGAAAACCGGAACCCGAAAAACGCAGGGATCACGAACAGAAGCGGCCACCCGACGGCGACGCCGACGGGCGCACGCACCTCATCGACGAACTGGCCTGAAGGGGCCGCAAGGAAGAAACATCATGAGCACACTTGAAAACCTGATCACCGCGGTGCCGTACCTCGGCACGGCCCTGGGCTGGGCGGCCGCACAGCTGAACAGCCTGGTGCTGCCCGCCGCCACCGTGGCCACGGTCACGACCGGCGCCCTCGGCGTCCTGGCGGTTGCCGGACTCGCGTTGCTGTTGCGGCGCCGTCTCCGCCCGGTGGGCCGGGATACGCTGTCGGCACGCCTGGACGACATGGCCGGCCGGCTGGCCGGAAACGAGCAGCTGCTCGCCGACGCTGCGGCGGAAATCGGCCAGCTCCGTCAGCGGGTCACGGACCTCGCCGCCCGGCAGGACGCCGCGGGCACGGGCAGGTCGCGCAGCAGCCTGCGGCAGGCCATTGCCCTCTGCCGGCATGGCGCCACGCAGCGGCAGCTGATCGACACCTGCGGCCTGAGCCAGGGCGAAGCGCACCTGATACTGAACCTCTACGGACGGGCCGGTAACGACGCCCCGGCCGCCGATCTCCATTGACCAGCAGCACCAGCACGAACTGCCATCCCTGAACAAGAAGCCCACGCCGGAGCAACGACGATGAGCCAGATCCCCGAAGTCATCCTGCAGCGACTGCGGACCTGCACCAATTTCCCGACACCGCCGGCCGTGGCTCTCAAGGTTCTGCAGCTGGCCCAGGATCCCGACATCGAACTGACGCGGGTCGCGGACGCGGTCAGCGCGGATCCGGCCATCGCCGCCAAGGTGATGCGCATCGCCAATTCGGCCATGTATGCCCGACGGCGCCAGAGCACCAATCTACGCCAGGCCCTCATCACGCTGGGCCTGAATGCCACGCTGACGCTGGCGCTCAGCTTCACCCTCGTCAGTACCCTGCGGCGCACCACCCCCCAGGGCTTCGACCTGCAGGCCTACTGGCGCCGCGCCGTGCTCTCGTCGGCGTGGGGCAAGCTGCTCGCGAACGAACTCGGCCGGCGGGACGCGGAAGAAGTCTTCCTGGCCGCCCTGCTGCAGGATCTCGGCATGCTGGTCATCGACAAGATCTGGCCTGAGGTCTACGAGGGCATTGCGCCCTTCTCCGTGGACCATGTCCGGCTCTGCCAGCACGAGCAGCAGTGCATTGGCGCCGACCACCCGGCGATCGGCGGGGCACTCCTCGCGGTCTGGAACATGCCGGACACGCTCGGGCGGGCGCTGCGCCACAGCCATGACACCGGAGCAGCCGGCTTCGATGGCGATGACAAGGCCTTCATCCGCTGCGTTGCGCTGTCGGGGGAACTGAGCGACCTGTGGCTGGCCGCCAGAAATGACGATGTGCTCCGCCGCGCCGGACAGCAGGTCAAGCGCTACCTGAATATCTCGCCCCACCGCCTGGGCGAGCTCTTCGAAACCGTCCGGGAGCAGCTGCCGGTGGCCGAAGAGCTGTTCCAGATGACCCTCTACGACCCCGCCCAGCTGCAGGACATCGCCGACGCGGCCCGGGAAACCCTGATGGTCCGGAACCTGCACCAGATCAACGAGGCGCACGCCCTGCAGCAGAAGACCTCCCAGCTCGAGGAAGAGAACAGCGAGCTGAAGACCGAGAACATCCGCGACCCGCTGACGAACGCCTTCAACCGCCGCTACTTCGAGGAATGCCTCGACCGGGAGTTCGCGGCGGCCGGCCGGCATGCGTGGCCGCTGTCCGTGGTCTTCGTCGACCTGGACAGGTTCAAGCAGGTCAATGACACCTACGGGCACCAGGCCGGTGATGCCGCGCTGAAGAAGGTGGCGGGCGTACTGGCCGGAGCGCTGCGCGACACGGACATTGTTGCCCGTTACGGCGGCGACGAGTTCGTGCTGCTGCTGCCGGGCACGGACGTGGAGCATGCAATCGAGGTGGGTACACGCGTCTGCGAGGCTGCCCGCGAGGCCCTGGTGCAGAGCGCCGAGGGCGTGAACATCGGGATCACGCTGTCGCTCGGCATTGCCACCCGTGATTCCCACAGCCAGTTCGAGAATCCGAAGGAGCTGCTGGCCGCGGCCGACTCGGCGCTCTACCACTCAAAGCGCAACGGCCGGAACCGCTTTACCACTTACGAGTCCATCCAGGCGGCCTGACGGCGATTCTGGCCGACCGCGCTGCGGATCACGGGCTCAGGCGCCCGCACCTGACGGTGCTGCTTCGGATCACGAGGCAAGACTCTTGCCGGAGCGGGCGGTACTACCCGCGGATCACGGGCTAACCCTCTTGCTGCTAGCACGGAGTACCGCGCTTTATCGCTGCAAGAGGAACGCCCGTGCTCCGCTCACCTCACCGCGAGTGTCCGGAAGGGAACGTCCTGCCGTCGTTGGCGCGGCGGACGGTGTGTCCGGTTCAGACGCACACGCCGGTACTCCGGCGTAGTGGAACCGGATTCACCGGCTGCCGCCCCACCGCGGTTCTGTACCCCCGTCCCGATCAGGCGGTGCTGCCGGGGCGTGCGCCTAAACCGCAGCCTGATCCGGTGATCCGGCGGCTGCCGGGATGCCGTAGCGCTTCATTTTCTCGGCGAGCGTCGTCCGCCGCACCTGCAGCCTGTCGGCCGCGTGGGCGATCACGCCGTCGGCCTCGTGCAGCGCGCGCCGGATCAGCGAGACCTCGATCTGCTCCAGGTACTCCTTGAGCGGCAGCCCGCCGGTGGGAATCTCGATGTCCTGGGGCTGCGGGCCGGCGGCCCGGGCAGCCTCGACCTGCTGCCGGTCCGATTCGCGCAGCGGGGCGGTCTCCGTGTAGCGGGTCGGCAGCTGGGGGATGTCCACCATGCCGCCGGGATGAAGCACGCACAGGCGCTCCAGCAGGTTGGCCAGTTCGCGGATATTGCCGGGCCACGGGCAGTGACGGAGTATGCGGATCGCGCCGGGGGTGAGCTCCACGGCGTCGAGGCCGGTCGCCCGGCATCGTCCGAGGATGTTGCCAATCAGGTCGGGCAGGTCGTCGAGCCGCTCGCGCAGCGGCGGCAGCTCGATGGGGAAGACATTCAGCCGGTAGTAGAGATCCTCGCGGAAGTTGCCGTCGCGGATCGCCGCCTCCAGGTTGCGGTGGGTGGCAGCAATGATGCGCACATCGCACTGGCGGGGCCGGTTGCTGCCGACCCGCTCATAGGTGCGCTCCTGGAGGACCCGCAGCAGCTTGACCTGCATGGGCAGGCTCATGTCACCGATCTCGTCCAGGAACAGGGTGCCGCCCTCGGCGGCCTCGAAGCGGCCGACCCGGGCGGCAATGGCGCCGGTGAAGGCACCCTTCTCGTGTCCGAAGAGCTCGCTCTCGAGCAGGTCCGCGGGTATCGCGCCGCAGTTGACCGGGACAAAGGCCTTGTCGGCCCGCGAGGACAGGCCGTGCACATAGCGGGCCACCCACTCCTTGCCGGTGCCCGACTCGCCGGTGACCAGGACGCTGGTGTTGAAGCCCGCCACCTGTTCGACCAGGTGCCGGACATGGCTCATGCGGGCGCTCTTTCCGGTGGGGAAATAGCCGGCGACCGCGGCGGGTGGCGGCGGTGAGCGGGACTCCGGGGGGGCGGCAACGGGAACGGTGGCATTCATGACGTGGCGAGGGGTGCCGGGCAGGGTTCGCCGGTATGATCACGGCTGCCCGAAACCAAGTCAAACAAAACGCCAATTTCCCGTCGCCACCCCATGCCCGCTCCCGGCCCCGATCTGACCAGCAAGCTGCCCGACGTGGGCACGACGATCTTCACCGTGATGTCGGCCCTGGCGGCGGAGTGCGGGGCCCTGAACCTGTCCCAGGGCTTTCCGGATTTTCCGGTGCCTGCCGGGCTGCTGGACCGGGTCATCCATCACCTGCGGGCGGGGCACAACCAGTACGCGCCCATGGCCGGACTGCCGGCACTGCGCGTGCAGGTCGCCCTGAAGGTCGAAAGCCTGTACGGCCGGCGCACCGACCCGGACACCGAGGTCACCATCACCTCGGGGGCAACCGCCGCCCTGTACACCGCCATCCAGGCCGTGGTGGGTCCGGGCGACGAGGTGCTGTGCTTTGACCCCGCCTATGACTGCTACGATCCGGCCGTCCGCCTGGCCGGGGGCCGGCCGGTGCACCTTGCGCTCCGCGCCCCGGGATTCACGGTGGACTGGGATCAGGTCCGGGACGCGCTGACGCCCCGGACACGGCTCATCATCCTGAATTCGCCCCACAACCCGACCGGCAGCGTGCTGACCGCGGGCGACCTCGCGGCCCTCGGCGAACTGGTGCGCGACACCCGCATCCTGCTGCTCGGGGACGAGGTCTACGAGCACATCATCTTCGACGGACGGCGCCACGAGAGCCTCCACCGCTACCCGGAACTGCGTGCGCGCAGCTTCGTCGTGTCATCGTTCGGCAAGACCTACCACGCGACCGGCTGGAAGACCGGCTACTGCATCGCACCGCCCGCGCTGATGACGGAGTTTCGCCGGGTGCACCAGTTCGTGCAGTTCTGCGTCGTGACCCCGATGCAGTGGGCGCTGGCGGAATTCATGGCCGGTGAACCGGGGCACTGCCTGGCGCTGCCCGCCTTCTACCAGGCCCGGCGCGACCACTTCTGCCGCCTGCTGGCAGGCTCCCGCTTCCGCTTCAGCCCCTCGGCGGGCACCTACTTCCAGTTGCTCGACTACAGCGGGATCAGCGACGAGGGCGACGTGGCCTTCGCCCGGCGCCTCACCCGCGAGGCGGGCATTGCCAGCATTCCGGTTTCGGTTTTCAGTGCGGCACCGGCGGCAACGCGGCTGCTGCGCTTCTGCTTCGCCAAGGAGCCGGGTACGCTCGAGCAGGCCGCGACCATCCTGCGTCGCCTGTAGCCAGACCCCCGGCAAGCCCATGCGTCGACTGCTCGTCTTCCAGCACGTTCCCCACGAGATCCTCGGCATCCTCGACCCGCAGCTGAGGAACGCGGGCTTTCGCATCCGCTATGTCAATTTTGGCCGGCAGCCGGACGCCGTACCGGACCTGTCGCGCTACAACGGCCTGATCGTGCTCGGCGGCCCGATGAACTGCGACCAGGTGGCCCGCCACCGGCACCTCGCCACCGAGGTGCTGGCCATCCGCGAGGCGATCCGCTCGGGCATGCCGGTACTCGGCATCTGCCTCGGATCCCAGCTGCTCGCCCGCGCCCTCGGCGCCCCGGTCACCCGCAACCCGGTCAAGGAGATCGGCTGGTACCCCCTGTTGCCGACGCCGGCCGGCAGCGAGGATCCGCTCTTCCGGCATTTCGCCACCGAGGAGCGCATCTTCCAGTGGCACGGCGACACCTTTGCGATACCGCAGGGCGCGGTGCACCTGGCCCGCTCGCCGGACTGCACCAACCAGGCGTTCCGCTACGGCGACAACGTGTACGGCCTGCAGTTTCACCTGGAGGTGGACGAGCCGATGATCCACCGCTGGCTGCATGCGCCAGTCAACGTGCGCGAACTGGCCGGACTGCACGGCACCATCGATCCGGCGGTGATCGTCCGGGAAACGCCGGGGCATATCGCCCGCTCCCGGGAACTGGGGCAGCAGGTGTTCGACAGCTTCATCCGGCTGTTCCGCGAGCGCCACCGGCGGCTGCCGCTGCCCTCCCGGTAGCTGAGTCCCTGGCCCATACCGGACTGACGGTCCTGCGCGGATCGCTGGCCCGTAGCCCGGACTGGCGGTACTGCCACGGATCACGGGTTCAGACGCCGCTGCCTGCGGTGCTGGCGCGGACCACGGGGTTCAGGCGCCGCTGCCTGCGGTGCTGCCGCGGATCACGGGCGTTCCTCTTGCTGCTAGCACGGAGTACCGCGCTTTTTCGCTGCAAGAGGAACGCCCGTGCTCCGCTCACGTCAGCGCGAGGTTCCGGATCCGGAAGGGACCAACTGCCGTCGTTGGCCGCGGCGGACGGTGTGTCCGGTTCCAACGCTCACGCCGGTACTCCGGCGTAGTGGAACCGGATTCACCGGCCGACGCCCCACCGCGGTTCTGGGTCCC
>JAANMV010000140.1_pt1 | contig 84866 bp, 77 predicted proteins | sample 7279661 | NCBI WGS metagenome assembly JAANMV01 (sample SAMN14094540, study PRJNA606508) | bioreactor metagenome | isolation source: A lab-scale SPAN reactor treating ammonium-rich wastewater day 121 | place: Ireland: Galway | collected 2017-05-16 | reverse complement strand
ACAGCTGATTGCCGCAGCGGAGCATGCCGCTGCGGGAGGAGCACACTTGCTGCGCGGAGGTGCGTTTAAGCTGCGCACGTCACCCTATTCCTTCTCAGGATTGGGAGAGGCCGCGCTAAAGTTGCTTTCCGAAGCACGGCGCGTTTCCGGTTTGCCGATCGTTACTGAAGTTGTGGATGAAGAAAGCGTACTGCTGGCCGCCGCGCACGCAGATATGCTGCAAATCGGGACTCGAAATATGCACAACTACGTGCTCCTGAAGCAAGCCGCGGCAACGGGCAAACCGATTCTTCTGAAACGTGGAATGGCCGCGACTCTCGAAGAATTCCTGAATGCAGCAGAGTATATCATGGCCGCAGGAAATGACCAAGTCGTACTTTGTGAACGCGGAATTCGCACGTTTTCGGACTTCACTCGAAACACTCTCGACTTGAACATCGTTCCGGCGCTGAAACAGCTCTCGCACTTACCGGTCATAACCGATCCCTCGCACGGCACCGGCCGCCGGGACTTGGTGGCCCCAATGGCGCGTGCGTCGATCGCCGCCGGCGCGGACGGCGTTCTCTTGGAAATGCACCCCGATCCCGAGAAGGCTCTTTCTGACGGCTATCAATCGCTCGACCCTGATGAATTTACCGAACTTGTTTCGGATCTTGCACGCCTTGCCCCGATCGTCGGGCGCACCTTGAGTGTTCGTGGAAAATAAATTCGCTACCGCGCGAATTACGGCTGCCGAACAGCCGCTACGCACGCGAATTACTCTTTCGGGTGACAAATCTGTTTCGATTCGTCGCGCGCTCTTCTCGCTGCTTGAGTCACGACCCGTTTCGCTGGAAAATTTTGGAACCGGCGCCGATTGCCAGACTGCTTTGACTTGCATCGAAACGCTTGGGAAGCACGTCAAGCGCGAGGGCAATCTGCTTGTCATCAGCGGTGAGGCCACACGCTCAGGTACGACGCTTGACTGCCGGAACTCGGGAACGACCGCAAGAATGCTCATGGGCATGCTGGCAGGGCGTGAAGGAGAGTGGAAGATCATCGGTGACGAATCGCTGAGCCGCAGACCGATGGGGCGGGTCGCTGAGCCGTTGCAACTGATGGGTGCAAGGATTGATTTGCACAAAGGAGGGTCGCTTCCTGCCCGCGTACTCGGAAGTGATCTCCAGGGGCGAGAACACGACTTGCCTTTCTCGAGTGCGCAAGTCAAGAGCGCGCTTTTGCTCGCCGGTCTCTTTGCCCGCGGCATGACAAGAGTGCGTGAGCCTTTCGCTTCGCGCGATCACACTGAAAGATTGCTGGGGCTGCGGCAGAGTGAGGATGGTTATTGGAGCGTCATGCGCGAAATGACTGCGGATCATACACCCGAACTCAGTGGCTTGATTCCGGGAGATCTTTCAAGCGCTGCATTCTGGGCGGTGGCAGCTCTGCTTGTTCCCGACTCTGAAATTTCGATTGAAAATGTCCTCCTAAATCCCCTCCGCGCGGGATGGTTCGAGATTCTTCGTCGTGCCGGAGCCAATGTCTCCGCGTCGGTAAGTGATATGGTTTGCGCCGAACCCATGGGGACAATTACTGTTCGTGCCGGTAAACTCTCGCCAATGCATGTAAAAGCCGCCGAAGTGCCCACAGTTATTGACGAAATTCCCGCTCTCGCCGTGTTGGCCGCCTCAATTGATGGTGATTCCGTCTTTGAGCAGGTCGGCGAACTGCGCCTCAAAGAGAGCGATCGCCTGACGGTGATTGCCGAGAATGTCAATGCGTTGGGCGCGAAGGCAAGCGTGCGCGGAGATAACCTGCATATCCGTGGTGTCGCGAAGTTGCAGGGCGCAGCGATCGATACGCAGCGCGACCATCGCATCGCAATGGCCTTTGCGCTTGCAGGGTTGGTCGCCAAAGGAGAGTTGACTATTCAGCAGGCGGACTGCGCCGCAATTTCCTACCCTGAGTTTTTCAGGGAACTTTCACAATACTTCACGAATTCAGTATCACTCACTTGATAGATGGCCTATCGTCTTGGACTAATTGGCGAGCATATCGCCTCGAGCTTGTCTCCCGTGCTCTTCTCGTGGGCGTTTCAGCAAACGGGTTCGTCGGGAAGTTATACGCTCTTTGATTTTCCCCGCAGGCTTGCGCGCTCTTTCCTGTTGCGGGCGCGAGTGGACTGGGACGGACTGAACGTCACAGCGCCGCACAAAGATCTCGCATACTCCCTCTGCGACGAACTATCTGAGACGGCTGCTTCGGTGCGTGCCGTGAATACGTTGCTGCGCAGGCAGAGCAAGCTGATCGGATACAACACCGATGTGGCCGGTTTCCGCTATGCCCTCGAGCAAAAACTTGAGTCCGTGTCACGCACTGACCGCGTATTGATCATTGGAACCGGTGGTGCCGCTCGCGCCTGCATGTTAGCCGTTGCGCAAATCGCTTCTCCGGTCGAAATCGCCGTTGCTTCACGCAGGCCTGCCGATGCACTGGAGCGCGTTTCCTCAGTTCTGCCCAGTCCCTATGCACCGACCTTGTTGACACACACCAAGGCCCGCAAGCGTCTCCCTGACTTCGATCTGATTGTGCAGGCAACACCGGTCGGAAGCGTCGCACACCCGGGGTTTCCACTCGACCCCCCATTTGCATTTAAGCCGGGTGCATTGGTCTTTGACTTGGTTTATGCGCCGCGTAAAACGCTTTTTCTGGAAACCGCAAAGTCGTTCAATACGGTCACGGAGAACGGGTTGCTGATGCTGTTGGCACAGGCGGCAGAGAGCTTTCAAATCTGGACCGGCAAGCCGTTCCCGCTTGAGATTGCTGTGCGCGAATTGCTGCCAGAACTGCGCAACTCATGATTCGTTTGCTGACGGCAGGGGAGAGTCACGGGCCGAGTCTGACTGGAATCCTCGAAGGTCTGCCCTCCGGACTGGCAGTTACCGAAACTGACATCGCGATTGATCTGTCCCGCAGGCAGAGAGGCTATGGCCGCGGCGACAGGATGAAAATCGAGAAGGACCACGCGCGAATAGTTGCGGGTGTTCGCTACGGCAAGACCCTGGGGTCTCCGCTCGCACTGATCATTGATAACCTCGATTGGGAAAATTGGCGTGACAAGATGGCTGTGGAGGATTCGGGGACACAAATTAAAACGGGGAAACTCTCAAGTCCACGTCCCGGCCATGCGGACTTCGCTGGCGCGATGAAATATCATCATGATGATATTCGTAATGTCATCGAACGATCTTCGGCGCGTGAGACGGCCATGCGTGTTGCGCTCGCGGCTGTCTGTCGAAAGTTCTTTGCCGAGTTTGGTGTTCGCGTCTACAGTCATGTTGTGAAGATCGCCGGAGTGTCCGCCTCATCGCCGCAAAAGGACGAGCCGTTGCGTGAGTTCTTTGCCCGAGTGGAGGAAAGCCCAGTCCGGTGCGGCGATCAGGTTGCAGAGCAGAAGATGATCGAAGTCATCGACCGTGCGGTTGACGCAAGAGATACGGTCGGCGGAGTTTTTGAAGTGATTGTTGAAGGACTGCCTGTCGGAGTAGGGAGCTACGTGCATTACGACCGTCGACTCGACGGCATTCTTGCTCAGGCCATGCTCTCGATTCATGCTGCCAAAGGAGTTGAGTTCGGAATGGGATTTGGCGTGACCGAAGTCTTCGGCAGTCAGGTGCATGACCGGATGTATCCCGCTCCTAATGGCATCGTGCGCGCGAGCAATTCTGCCGGCGGAATTGAAGGCGGGATGTCGAACGGTGAGCGACTGGTCATGCGCGTCGCCATGAAGCCGCTTTCCACTCTCATGCAGCCGCTCGACTCTGTGAATCTGGCAACCGGCGAAGCTGTGCAAGCGCTGCGAGAGCGAAGTGATGTTTGTGTTGTGCCCGCAGCAGGGATTGTTGGCGAAGCCATGACACTACTCGCTTTGATGAACCCGTTTATGGAGAAATTCGGCGGTGACTCGATGACTGAGATTCGCGCGCACGTCCAATCAACCCCGCCTTCACCATGGCAATAGTCTACTTGTGCGGACTGCCCGGTTCGGGAAAGAGCACGATCGGGCCGATGCTTGCCGAGTTGCGCGGTCAACCCTTTATCGACTTGGATCAATTGATTGAAGAACGCGCCGGAATGAAGATTCCGGCGATTTTTCTTAAACTTGGAGAGCAGAAGTTCCGTGACTTTGAGAACATCTCGCTTGTGCAGGCTGCTTCGCGCGGAGACTGTGTGATTGCATTGGGCGGCGGCGCGTTGGAGCGAGAAGACAATCGTGACGTCATTGGTGCCAGTGGATTGCTGGTCTATCTACATGCACCGATAGAACTCATTGCTGCGCGGACGCTGCATCAGACTGGGCGTCCGTTGCTGCCTGACGGGCAGTCGCTCGCCGAGCGAATTGCAACTCTGGCGGACTTGCTCGAGCGCCGCAAGGCCCTCTTTGACGAAGCGCCCTTAACTTTTCCGGTCAATGACCCGGATCCCCGACAAACTGCACTGATGATCTTTGAGACTATTGATGGACTCGTTTGAACTGAAGACTTCCTCTGGAACTGTGCCCATTCAATTTTCTGCTTCCGGCTTTGCTTGGGTCGCGGGCGAAATTGACTCGTTTTTCCATGCGAGGCGTCCGCGGATTCTGATTGTAACCGACGAAAATGTCGCTCTGCACTACCTTGCTGAATCGACCTCCGCGTTGACCAGCTCCGGCTTTGACTGTACGCAGCATGTGCTGCCGCCCGGTGAAGAGCAGAAGAACACAGTGCGATTGAACGAGATTCTGGACGCACTGGCGATCAATCGATTTGCCCGGGATGACCTCATCGTCGCACTTGGTGGTGGGGTAGTGACTGACATCGCAGGGTTTGCGGCAAGTGTCTATCAACGCGGCATCGCGTGGGTTGCCGTTCCGACATCGCTGCTGGGAATGGTGGACGCTGCGATAGGCGGCAAGACGGGAATTAACCATCCACTGGGCAAGAACCTGATTGGGGCGTTCCATCAGCCGTCGCTTGTGCTGGCGCCGCTTGCTGCTTTAGAGACGTTGCCGCAGCGTGATTTGCTGGCGGGAGCCGCGGAGATCGTGAAAAGCGCGCTGATCGCCGGCGGAGAATTTTGGCAGCAAATCGAACTTGCCGGACCGAACGCACTCTTGTGGACGCCCGAGCAAGTTCGGGCCTTTGCGACGAAAGCGGCATTTGTGAAGATTGGCATTGTCGAGCGCGATGAACGCGAAAGCGGCGAGCGAATATTGCTGAATCTCGGACATTCCTTTGGCCACGCGCTGGAACATGCGGCGGGCTATGGAACTCTTCTGCACGGGGAAGCGGTATTTTATGGTTTGAGGGCAACGGTCTGGATGTCGCTATACACGGAAACCCTTCATCCCAAGCGCGCAGATGAGCTTCTTGGCTGGCTGTCGAAACTGCCTTTGCCTGCTGTGGTGTGTGACTCTGATGCTCTCTTGAACGCGCTGCAGGCAGATAAGAAGGCTGCGGAGCGGAGCCTGCGTTGGATCTTACTGCAAGACGCGGGGAGAGCGATTGTCCTTTCAAACATCAGTTCGGAAGTCGTTGCCGAATGCGCAAATTGGCTCTGCAGTGTCGTTAAGCATGGGACACATGCTGCTCAGCCTAAGTCGCAACGAAAACTGCGTGTGCTCGTCATCAACGGCCCGAATCTGAATCTGCTGGGTCAACGGGAACCTGCAGTGTATGGAACAGCCACGTATGAAGATCTGCTGACTCTATGCAGCGATGCCGCCCGGGAACTGGGTTTGGACGTCATGGTGCGTCAAAGTAATCACGAAGGCGAATTTGTTGATCTCCTGCAGTGGGGGCGCCGCTGGGCCGATGCCTTCGTGCTGAACCCGGGCGGATTTACTCATTCCTCTGTGGCCATCCGTGACGCACTTGCTGCGGCCAACCTCCCGGCCGTAGAAGTACACATTTCGGATCCCGAGGCGCGAGAACCCTTCCGTCATGATTCATTGATCCGCGACTTGTGCCGCGCGACAGTCAAAGGGGAAGGCATTCACGGGTATCGCTGGGCCCTCGATCGGGTGTCCCAACTTGTGCCGGAAACCTCCCGTCCCCACAGCCGTTAAAGGGTTACCTCCGGCGAAGCTCCAGTCCACTTGAGTTTCCCCCGAAAGTTCAGTAAGTTGAGTATTCACCGTAATCTAAGCTGGAAGATTGTGACTCGCGTCACAAAACCTGCTTTGGGTGAATTCATGATCATTTAAGATACTAATATACAGGAATTTAGCTATCAATGAGCCGTGTCGTTCATAATGTTATCATCATCGGCTCCGGCCCGGCCGGACTTACGGCAGCTATCTATGCTGGGCGCGCCAATCTGAACCCCGTTGTCATCGATGGCATCCAGCCCGGTGGTCAGCTCATGATCACCAGTGATGTCGAGAACTACCCGGGGTTTCCCGAAGGCATTTTGGGACCGGAGTTGATGGATCGCTTCCGTGCGCAGGCGGCACGTTTCAACACGACTTTCGTGGAAGATGAAGCTACCTCTATCGAAGTGTCCTCGCGCCCGTTCAAAGTGAATCTCGGATCGAGTGAGCCGCTGTATGGACACGCTGTTATTCTCGCGTCAGGCGCCTCCGCCAAGTGGCTCGGTCTCGAAAATGAGAAGAAGCTGCAAGGGCGCGGCGTTTCGGCTTGTGCCACGTGTGACGGTTTCTTCTTTCGAGAGAAAGTGGTCGCGGTGGTCGGTGGTGGAGACACTGCGCTTGAAGAGGCGTCTTATCTTACCCGCCACGCCTCGAAAGTCTATCTCATTCACCGGCGCGATGCTTTTCGCGGTTCCAAAATCATGCAGGATCGTGTCCTGACCAATCCGAAAGTTGAAGTGATTTGGAATACGGTCATCGAAGACGTCCTTTCCGATCCCTCGCAGACGCATGTTAACGGTCTGCGCATTCGAAATGTCGTGAAGAACGAATCGCGTGACTTGCCTATCGACGGCTTTTTTGTCGCGATTGGTCATGAACCGAACACGAAGATCATTCGGAACATCTTGAAAACAGACGACAACGGCTACGTCCTGCACGTGCCGGATTCATCCGAGACCGACATTGAAGGCTTGTTCGTAGCAGGCGACGTGCATGATCATCACTACCGGCAGGCGATCACCGCGGCCGGTTCAGGCTGTATGGCCGCCATTGATGCAGAAAAGTGGTTGGAAGCTGAAGCCCACGCCGGCAATTTGAAACTTGCTGAAGAGGCAGTAGCCTGAATTTTGTCATGAACTTCGCGTCAATTACTTGACCGAAATTTCGAGAGAGTTTATCGTGAACGCAACTGAATTTGATATTGTTGTGCTGGGTGGCGGGCCGGGCGGCTACGTTGCGGCTTTGCGCGCCGCGCAACTGGGTTTGAAAACCTGTGTGGTCGACGAGCAACCGCTGGGCGGCGTGTGCGTCAATTGGGGATGTATCCCATCAAAGGCACTCCTCAAGACTGCGGAACTCTACGAGAATATCCTGCATGTCGCTCCCCAAATGGGAATTGACGCGAAGGTGAACGGGCTCGACTGGACTCGAGTGATCAAACGGTCACGGGAGGTTTCCGAGAAGAATTCGTCCGGCGTGGAGTTTCTCACGAAACGCAGCAAGATTCACCGTCCGGTCGGGCGATTCCGCATTTCGGGTGATCACGAAATCGAAGTCTTCGAGCGCAAAGAGCCTACCAAGGTCTTTGAGAAGATTCGCGGCAAACACATGATTATCGCAACGGGCAGCGTGAACCGCAAAATGCCGGGCGTGACCGTGGACTACAAGCGGATCATCACCTACATGGAAGCGATGTCGCTCGATCAGCAGCCGAAGTCGCTGATCATCGTTGGTGCGGGGGCCATCGGGTGTGAGTTCGCGTATTTTTATCGCGCATTGGGAACGGAAGTCACGCTGATTGAGCTGCAATCGCGCATCCTGCCGCTTGAAGACGGCGAATCGAGCAAAATTGTTGAAGGCTCATTCAAGAAAATGGGCATGAATCTCCTGACCTCCACGAAAGTCAAGAGCATTGAAGCGACGGCCGGCGGCGTGAATGTCTCCATCGAGGGTCAAAGCAAGATTTTGACCGCTGATCACTGTTTGGTCGCAATCGGGTTCGCGGCCAACGTGGAAGGCTGGGGATTTGAAAAAACCGGCGTCGCGCTCGAGCGCGGATTCATCAAAGTGGATCCGTTCTTTCGCACAAATCAGCCCGGTTATTACGCGATTGGCGACGTCATCGGAGCTCCGCAGCTTGCTCATACCGCATCGCATGAAGGCATCTGTTGTATCGACGCCATCGCCGGTAAACATCCCCAGCCCATTGATTACTCGAATAACCCAAGCTGCACTTACTGCCAGCCCCAAGTTGCAAGCGTAGGATTTACCGAGGAAAAGTGCAAAGAGCTGAATCTCGATTACAAAGTAGGCAGGTTTCCCTTTAGCGCGTCCGGCAAGGCTCGTGCGATCGGACACACAGAAGGTCAGGTGAAACTGATCTTCGAACGCAACTACGGTCAGTTGTTGGGAGCGCATATCGTGGGTTCTGAGGCAACGGAGATGATTGCCGAACTCGCGCTCGCGCGTGCGCTGGAATGCACGCCGGAGGCGTTGTACGAAGTCGTGCATGCACATCCGACATTGACCGAAGCCGTGATGGAAGCGGCTCTCGCGGCCGACGGCCGCGCAATTCACATGTAGAGGTGTCTGCGATGAGATTTCTTTTCACACTCTTGATGCTTAGTGTTACATCGCTTGCCGTTGCGGGCGAGTTCGGCACGGGCGTCGCTCTTGACCAGATCGGTCAAATAGACATGCAAAATGCTCCGCAGCGGGTGATGCCGCTCTATGAGCAGGGTTGGAACGAAGGCGCCAAAGTTGGCGATCAGAAGGCCGGCAAACTTGGGTGGTTCGGTCTCGGCGTAATAGGAAACGTGCCGTTCATGTGGCTGCCGTGGGTGGTAAATCCGCGCCGTCCCGCTAAGCCTCCAATTCAGGCCGAGGAAGAGTTCAACAGCGGGTTCAAGAACGGCTACCGCGCCGGCTGGAAGAATGCGCACAAGGGCTTCTACATCGCCGGAGCGATTGTCTCCACCGCCGCTCTTGTCACGGTCGCGGCGACACAGGATTAACGTATGCACAAATGGGCGATACCGTTACTCGTCGGAACGTTGCTCGCGCTGGGCTGCGGAAAGACCGATGCCCCGCAGACTCAGACCAAGCCGCAACCCGAACGGCAGGTGAGCGACCCTGCTGCTTTCGTGACAGAGAGTTTTCTTGCCGAACAGCAATCAAAGCGTGTTGAACTTCGCCGAAAGCTGGATTCCCTGCACGCTCTGCCCATGGTCGAACGCAAAGAGATCACAAGTCTCATTAACCGCCGCAAGGGCGAACTGATGAGTTTGAAGAAGAACCTGCGCAATAGCACGGTTCTTAGTCAGGCACAGCGCGATTCCCTGATCTCCCCGCTTGAGGAAGAGTCCATCGAGCTTGCGGGTGACTTGATTGCCGCCGCGAAGTAGTTAGACAACATAACGAACATTACGAATCTTAATGGCTAAGAACATCACCCCGCGCTCCAAGGATTATTCCCAGTGGTATGTGGATATCGTGCGCGAGGCCAAACTCGCTGATCACTCACCCGTCAAAGGCTGCATGGTCATTCGTCCCAACGGTTACTCCATCTGGGAGTCGGTGCAGCGGCAGCTTGACAAAATGTTTAAGGATACGGGGCACGTCAACGCCTACTTCCCGATGCTTATTCCGCAGAGCTTCCTCGAAAAAGAAGCCCAGCACGTGGAAGGCTTCGCGATGGAATGCGCCGTCGTCACTCACTCCGGTCTGGAGCCGGACGAGAGTGGTAAGAAGCTGAAGCCAAAAGGCAAGCTCGAAGAGAACTACGTCTTGCGCCCCACGTCGGAGACGGTGATCTGGGCGATGTATAAGAACTGGATTCAGAGCTATCGCGATCTTCCGATTCTTATCAATCAGTGGGCGAACGTTTATCGCTGGGAAATGCGCACGAGGTTGTTCTTACGTACCGCTGAGTTTCTTTGGCAGGAAGGGCACACGGCGCACGCGACCGCTGAAGAAGCCGTTGCCGAGACCATCAAGATGTTGGGTGTTTACCGTGACTTCGCCGAGAACTATATGGCGATGCCCGTGATTCACGGGCTGAAAAGTGAAGGCCAGAAGTTTCCCGGTGCGGTGGACACCTATTGCATCGAAGCCATGATGCAGGACAAGAAGGCCCTGCAGGCTGGAACGTCGCATTTTCTGGGGCAGAACTTCGCCAAAGCGTTTGATGTGCAATTCCAGACGGATCATAATTCGCTCGACTATGTCTGGGCAACGTCGTGGGGCGTCTCAACTCGACTGATTGGTGCCATCATCATGACTCACAGCGATGATGACGGCGTGGTGATTCCTCCGAGATTGGCACAGTGGCCGGTGATTGTCGTGCCAATTTCGAAAAAATCCGAGGAACGCGCGCAGGTTATGCCCGCAGTGGATAAGCTTGTTCAAGAGCTGAAAGCCAATGGCACGGGCGTGCGTGTGGATGATCGTGAGAATGTAACCCCCGGCTTCAAATTTGCAGAGGCGGAGCTTTACGGCTATCCCATTCGTGTGGAGATCGGTCCGCGCGATCTGGCTGAAGGCAATTGCGTGGTCACGCTGCGGCACAATCGCGAGAAGAGCACGTTCCCGCTTTCCGGCGTCGCTCATGAGATTCCAAGGTTGCTCGATCGTATGCAAAACGATCTCTTTGAAAGTGCGCGGAGACGGATGGTCGATAATACGTGTAAGATTGACTCCTACGCCGAATTCAAGGAATTTATCAAGGCGGACGGTGGATTTGCCCTCGTGCATTGGGCGGGTGACACTTCCGATGAAAAGCGTGTGCAGGAGGAAACCAAGGCCACGCTGCGCGTCATTCCAATGGAAGGCGAGAAAGAACCAGGGACTTGCATGCTGACAGGCAAGCCCTCTTCGCAGCGGGTCATTTTCGCGAAGGCATATTAAGGCTGGAAAGTTACGTGACGGACACAGACGCTGTAAACTCCACATCCTCGTCTGAGCGCGAAGCGCCGGCGGGCTTGGTGCTCATTAATACCGGCAACGGCAAGGGTAAAACCACTGCCGCTCTGGGGACCGTGTTGCGTGCCGTGGGCTACGGACACCGCGTGCTCATCGTGCAGTTCATTAAAGGCAGTTGGTCCTATGGAGAGATGAAATCCATCCGCCGGCTGGAGCCGGAGGTCGAGTTTCATCGCATGGGCAAGGGGTTTGTCGGGATTGTTGATGATAACTTGCCGCGCGACCAACATGTGAAAGCCGCACAGGAAGCCCTCGAGTTTTCCATCGAGCGGCTCGCAAGCGGCGACTATCAGCTTGTGCTGCTCGATGAGATCTTCGTGGCAGCGATGCTTGAGTTATTGTCTGTGAAAGACATTCATCGGGTGCTCGATGCGCGACCGAAGCACACGACTTTGATCCTCACGGGGCGCGGAGCTCCACAGGAGATTATTGATCGCGGAGACACGGTGACTGAGATGACGGAAATCAAACATGCTTACCAGCGGGGGATCCTCGCGCAACGCGGGGTAGATTACTGATTTGAACGAAACGCAGAACAAAGATAACGCTCCGAAGAAGTCCACAAGCGCTCAGCAGCGAAAGTTTAACTTCTCGCTGTGGTATCTCGTGGCCGTGCTGCTCGCGCTGTTTATTGCGCAAGCATATATGGGCGGGCAACAGTACGAGAAACTCTCTTATTCACGCTTTAAGGAGCTGCTGAACGAAGACCGCGTGAAGCGGGTGATTATTACGCAAGAAAACATCCGTGGCGAAGCTATGCTGGATAGTGCCGGCGTTCGCGTGCTCATGCCGTTTGAGGCGGTGCGGGTGGATGATAGTGAGCTGGTGAAGCAGCTCGAGGAGAAAGGGATCGAGTTCGAGGGACGCTTCGACTCCGACTGGCTGAAAGGCTTTTTCTTTGCGTGGGTGCTGCCGCTTGGAATCATCATCCTGCTGTGGAGCTTCTTGATTCGCAGAATGGGCGGCGGGGGAACGGGCGGTCTGATGTCCTTCGGAAAATCGCGCGCAAAAGTTTACGTCGAAAGCGCGACTAAAGTCAACTTCAAGGATGTCGCGGGAATTGACGAAGCGGTCGAGGAACTCAAGGAGGTCGTGGACTTCCTGAAGCATCCTGCGAAATTCCGCGCGCTCGGTGCGCAGATTCCGAAGGGCGTGATACTGGTCGGGCCTCCGGGAACGGGCAAGACGCTGCTTGCAAAAGCGGTCGCAGGCGAAGCCAATGTGCCGTTCTTCTCTATCTCAGGATCGGACTTCGTCGAGATGTTTGTTGGTGTCGGCGCTGCGCGAGTGCGCGACTTGTTCAGTCAGGCGCAGGCCAAAGCTCCGTGTATCGTATTCATTGACGAGCTCGATGCTTTGGGCAAAGCACGCGGGGCAAGCCCTTGGGCGAGCCACGATGAACGCGAGCAGACACTGAATGCGTTGCTGGTCGAGATGGACGGCTTTGAAAGTTCCAAGGGCGTCATCATCATGGCCGCGACGAACCGTCCGGAAATCCTCGACATGGCTCTAATGCGGCCCGGGAGATTTGATCGGCAGGTGGTCGTAGATCCGCCGAACATCGATGGCCGGGAAGCCATTCTCCGCGTGCATTGTCGCGGAAAGAAAGTTTCAAAGGAAGTTAATCTGCGCGTCATTGCTGCCCGGACCCCCGGTTTCGCCGGAGCCGATCTGGCAAATGCGATCAATGAAGCCGCTTTGCTTGCCGCGCGCCGGGGCATGAAGGAAATCGGCATGCGGGAACTCGAAGAAGCCGTGGATCGCGAGATGACCGGTATGGAACGCCGCAGTCGCGTGCTCACGCCCGAAACGAAAGAGAAGATCGCCTATCACGAATGCGGTCACGCCTTGGTCGGAGCGAAACTTCCCAATACCGACCCGATTCACCGCGTATCCATCATTCCGCGTGGAACCGCGACGCTCGGGCATACGCTCTACCTGCCGTCCGAGGAGCAATACCTGATCACCAAGCAGCAGATTGTTGACAAGATTAAGGTCGCGCTGGGTGGTCGTGCGGCGGAAGAGCTGATTTACGGGGAAATCTCTTCAGGCGCCTACAGCGACCTGCAGCAGGTAACGGCCATGGCGCGTGCGATGGTCATGGACTACGGAATGTCCGAAAAGCTCGGACAAGTCGTCTATCGCCGCCGTGGGCATACTCCTCGCGACAATCCGTTTCAGGTTGCAGATGATTACTACGGCGAAAAGACCGCTGAAGCAATCGACCAGGAAGTGCGCGAGATCATTGACGCGTGCTACGCAGAAGCCAAAAGTCTGCTCGGCGAAAATCTGGACATCCTAAAGAACATGACTGCGGAGCTTCTCAAAGTCGAGATTCTCGAAGGAGACGCATTGGCAGAATTCCTCGGCAAGGACCGCATCACGGATTACTCGAAGCATATGACCGAATCGGCACCGGTCGGGGATGACCACGCGGCATCCGAGCATGCCCCGGACGAAGAGGACCCCGACAATGTCGGCCAGAACCTCGATCGAGCCGGTTGAGTTCAACCATCCTTGCAACTTGCTACAATGCGATTGCATCTGCCTTGCAGTTTACATGGTGGAGATGACCCAATCCTTTGCCATTGACCCGTTTTTGACACTCTCTATGCCCGACAATTGTCGGGCATGTTGCTTGCCCATAGCATGAATACACAAGCTTAGGATGAAGACCATGTATCCGCTCCTGATTCTCTTGCTGCTTAGTTCTCTTGCATTCGCCCAGGACGTCAATTCGACTCAGATTAACTTCAATCTGGTGCAGGTCAACAAGTATGCGGGGCAGGACGCTGTGCTCGAGCATGTCGCGACCCCGGGCCAGCGTATCGTCATCGACGTCGGGAGCGGAGAAACCATGCTTCACTATCTCGCGGCAACGTCCAAGGTGCCCGTCAAAGTGCGTCAGGCATCCATCGCGGCTCCCGGAAATTCAACGGAGTCCCTGATTGTGAATTGGGAAAGCAGACATGTTTTCGTGGCGCCCAGCGGGGCGGATTCCTTTCTGGTTCTGGCTTCCCGAACGGGTTGCCCGGGAACTGAAGTAGGCCCGTCTGTTGCCGTCGCATTCGCCACACACAAAGGCTGGAGTGATCCGCCGATTCGCTTCGGACCATTGATGTCCAATACGACTTGCCCGTTAGGGAAAGGTTATACGCTTGAAGTCTCCGGTCGCGGGGCTGAACCGCCGCGCGTGCGACTGGTCGAAACAAACGCTTCCATGTTGGGAAAACGATAGGGTGCTTTGATCTGACACTTGGCAAAAAGTAAGCGGGCGATGAAGTGATTCATCGCCCGCTTCGCAATAAAGCTTCCGATGACTTACAACTTCAATCGAATTCTCCGCAGTTCTGCTTTTGAACCCGCGCCGATCGCATACTTCGCACCGTCGAGCGTATGCCAGTCCCCAACGCCCTGAACTGGCGAAAAGGGACGGGGGAGATACAGCACCGTGCTCGGCGTCCCTGAGGTTCCCAACAGCAGCAGCCGTTCGCCCTTCTGATTACGGCACAAGTCAAGCACGATACCCACCCAGCTCTCTTTTTCGTTTCGCAGTGCGACGATCAGATCGCCAATGGCGATGGAGTCGTCAACGATAGCCTGTGTTTCCCGCCGTAGAGCGATCGCGCCCATTTCTTCCGCCACAAAACTCAGGAAGCGATCAAAATTGGTGCGGCTGCCGTCGGGGGTGGTTTGCTGAACGAAAACATAGCGACCGCCGCTCTTCTTGGGTCGAAGTCCGTCGAGCCAGTCCTTCCAGCGTGCCGCCTGACCGTTATCGAGCGGAAACGCAATGTCCCCGCGTCGTCCGTGATTCCAAAGATAGTCGCCCCACAGCCGCACGATGCCGTCCACGCCGACGTCGCGAGCATTTTCGTATGGCGCAATGCTCGTTTTCGCGATGATATCCTCGTCACAATGAACCGTTACTCCGTCACCGGCCCGGAACTCTCCCGGTGCACTGATCGCCGTCTCCCGCAACGTCTCTGCGAATGCTCCAGCAACCTTTCCGATCCGCTCATAACCGGGCGGCGTCTTGATGTCGCCAATCGTGCGGGCGTGTAACACTACACCCGTGAAGAGTAGCGTCATCGTGAAAAGCGCTGTGAATTTCATGTGCGGTCTCTCAGAAAAAGAATAGAAAGCGAATTCCCACTGCGGCAAGCACCAGCAATAATATTCCCTTGAACAGCTTGGCACGCATCCGCGAGACGAGAACCTTGCCGAAATACGATCCGGCGACCATCAACACCGTCAATGGCAGCAGCAGCAAAATGTCCTTCATGGTCAGCACGGACATCCCGCCCCAGACTGCCAACTTGGCCACGTGAGTTCCTGCCGCGGCAAGTGCTTCCGTGCCAAGAAAACTCTCTTTGATTAATCCGTAACGCAGAAAATAGGGTGCGATAATCAAGCCCGCCCCGCCGACCACGCCACTTGACACTCCGGCCGGAATGCCGATCACGGAAATGGACTGCAGCGAAGCCCGCTTCGGCCATTGCACGCGCAGGAAGTTTAAGGCGACATAGATGAGAAGATACGCGCCGAGCAGTTTTGCTATCCAGATCGCAGGCAAGAAGGCGTAGCCCAACGCTCCGAGCGCCGCGCCGGGAACGGCTGTGAGCAGGAATGCCCGCAGCACTTTCCAATCAATTCCCTTCCAGGCGAAATAGGCGCGCGAGAAATTCCCCGCCAGCAGCAAGAACGACAGATAAGGAACGGCAAGTCGAAGGCCTACGACTTCACTTAAGATGGGAAGGTAAACCATTCCGCCGCCGACGCCGGCCACACCGGAGACAGTTGCCGCAAGCAGCGCGCCTCCTGCGAGTATCAGATAATCGCTAACGGGCAATCGATCAACCGCCGCCGGCTCCAGCCGTCTGCAGATCAGGTTCCGTCAGTTTCATCGGGTTCAATATGGACTTGAGTTGTTCGTCCGTGAGCAATTTGTGCTCGCGAATCAGATCGACGATGGACTTGCCGGTTTTGACAGACTCCTTGGCAAGTTCAGCAGCTTTCGAGTATCCGATGTAGGTATTCATGATCGTGGCCATGCCAACGGATGACTCAAAATACATCCGGCAGCGCTCACGGTCAACCGTGATGCCGTCCAAGCAACGCTGTGTGAACACTTCAATCGAGGTCGACAGTATGTGCAGTGCCTGCTGCAAATTGTAATTCACGACCGGCATCATGACGTTCAAATCCATCTGACCGGCCTGAGCGCAGTAGGCGACTGTCTGATCGAAACCGACGACCTGATAGCACACCTGATTCATCATTTCCGCCATCGATGGATTGACCTTGCCCGGCATAATCGATGACCCGGGCTGCACGGCCGGCAGATAGATCTCCTGCAATCCCGTGCGGGGACCGCTGCTCAAATAACGGAGATCTGAAACGATCTTACCAAGCTCCAGCGCCAACAAACGCAGCGCTGATGAAAAGTGCAGAAAGTCTCCGAGGCTTTGCGTGACTTCGATAAGGTTATCAGCCGCGGCAAATGATATCCCCGTGCGCGCGGAAATTTCCTTGGCCACTCGCGTCCTGTATTCGGGATGCGCGTTCATACCGGTGCCTGCAGCAGTGGCGCCGAGGTTCAGTTGACGCAGACCCTGTTCCGCGTCCACCAGCCTGGCCCGGCAGCGCTTCATAATGGAAGCATATCCGCCAAACTCCTGCCCCAAGCGAATAGGAACCGCGTCCTGCAGGTGTGTGCGGGCACTCTTGATGACGTCGTCAAACTCTTTCGCTTTCCGCTCGAGTGATGCGATGGCCAGATCGACCGACTTCAGGAGATCGGGTGTCTTCAGGCACAGTCCGATGCGAATCGCCGCGGGATACGTGTCGTTCGTGGATTGGGCCATGTTCACATGGTCGTTCGGATGCACCTTGCTGTAATTGCCGCGCGGCAGCCCGAGCAATTCGGCCGCACGATTGGCAATGACTTCGTTCACGTTCATGTTGGTGGATGTTCCCGCACCCGCCTGATACACGTCCACCACAATCTGGTCCGCAAGTTTTCCTTCCAGCATTTCATCGGCGGCCCGAATGATCGCATCCGCCTGCTCCGCCGAGAGCAAGTGCAAGTCGCGGTGCACGACCGCCGCAGATCGCTTGATAATGACATACGCGCGGACAAACACCGCATGCGGCCGTAATCCGGAAATCGGGAAGTTAGCTACGGCACGTGCGGCCTGCACTCCGTAGTAAGCGTCGGCGGGAACCTTTAGTTCGCCGAGGGAGTCCTTTTCAATACGAAACTCGTTACTCATAATAGGAAGATGATTAAGTTATTCATTTGCCACGCCATTCGGCAAGGCCAGATTATCGCGTTGTGAGCCGGTCAATTCGAACATCCGTTCGATAGCGCGACGAGCACGCGAACGAACGGGTTCGTCCACTTCAATAACAAATTGCATGTTGGCCAAAGCTTGCTCCACGTCGCCTAGCGAGATGGCTTTCATGAAGCGGCAGATCTTGCAGGCACGAAAGAAGTTCTTGTCCGGAACATTCAGCTGCAACATGTCAGAGAGGCCGCACTCAGTGACTGCCAGGAAGTCGTGAGCGTCGCTTTGCTGCGCGTATTCCACCATGCCCGTGGTGGACAAGGCCGCGTCGGCCAAGGCGATGACGTCGTCACGGCACTCGGGATGCACAAGTATTTTTATGCCGGGGATTTGCGCTCGCATCGAGAGAACCGTCTCGGGAGTGATTTGGTGATGCACGTAACAGTATCCGTCCCATGCGATGACCGTCTTGTCCGGAACGTGCAGAGCGACGTGCCGCGCCAGATTCTGGTCCGGCACGAATAAAATGTGCTCACTCTCCATCGCTCGCACCACGGAGACCGCGTTTGAACTCGTGCAGCAGGCATCCGACTCCGCCTTTACTTCAGCCGTCGTATTCACGTAGGTGACCACCTTGAGGTCGGGATAGCTCTTGCGCAACTCTGCGGCGCGGGCCGCGACATCAGGGCCTCTCGCCGTATCTGCTAAAGAGCAACCCGCCGCCAGATTCGGCAGCAATACGGTCGTTGACGGATTGACGATTTTGGCGGTTTCCGCCATAAAGTGCACTCCGCAGAATACGATAATGTCCGCGTCTTTCACGTCCGCTGCCTTGAGCGACAACCCGAGCGAATCCCCCGTATAGTCTGCCACCTCGAAAATTTCCGGCCGTTGGTAGTTGTGAGCCAATACCACCGCGTTCCGCATCCTCTTCAATTCACGAATGCGCTCGATGGACTCTTCGAGAGGTATTACTCGCTCCGGAGTGTAATACTCGGGATCAAGGACCTTTAGTTTGTTGTGAAGTGTGCTCATCTATGCGGTATCACTGTTCAAGAAATCGGCGTAAGTTTCGTCCCGTCAAATTCAAAATATCGTCCTGCGTAAATCCCGAGGCAAGCAAACGTCCAATTGCGGTGCGTTGATCGCCTTCCCGCAAGTCGTCGTAGGACTCACCGAAGTTCAGATGCACGAAGCGCTGACGGCCCGAACGAATGGCCTCCAATTGCTCTTCCGTCGGGGCAGAGTCGATGTCCAGGAGCACGAGAGCATCGCTCGTCAACAATGGCTCGCGAAGATTCTCAGGAGACTGTGAGAACTGTGCGAGCGTGCTGGTGACTATGGAATGAGTTTCCCACCGCTTCACGCGTGTTGCCGTGTTGAAATCCAGCGGAATCAGCGCGTAGACACTTGCGTCTTTCAGAACTTCGAATTGCTCGTCGCTAAGTCGGTTTTTCGGGCCAGCTTCGCCTGGAGTCAAGTTGACGAGCGAGAAACCCATCTTCGTCAGCGCGATCAGATCCGACACAGTGCGAAACGTCAATCCCATTTCGGGAATCGCAATCGCGATCGATTGCTTGAGGTTCCGCCGCGAAGCGATCGCAGTCTGCAGGTCTGAACACACAATCTCGTGCGCCTTGCAGTAGGCGTGCAGGTGCGCACAGCTTTCCACCAACTCCTGCAGCGGTGTGCGTGTGTCGTGCGACAGCCACGCGACTTGAGTGACATCGGATCGACGCACGGTTCCCGTACGATCGACGAAAAAGCCGTCAACATCAATCGTTGTCGCGTGTCGTGCCAGCACGCGGGCCGTGTCGGAACGGGACGCCAAAGTGCCGCCTTGCGAAGCCAGAAAGCGAATCAACGCTTCGGCCTGTGTCCCGACCGCGTGAAAAGACTCCACATTCAGCCACTTGCCGTCATCCGTGAAGTGGTGGTAAAACGGATGCGAACCGGATGAGTAGAATGAAATGCCCGGCGCACCGTTCTCGACGAATGGCGCGTGATCGCTGCTGCTGTTCCCGCTTGCGGTGCGCAATCTCGGAGGCTTGTCCGAATGCTTAAGCGAGTCCGCGTAGCGTTTCCCCACCGTGCCGAGCAACTCGAGTCCGACAATCGATGCTCCGCCGTCCCCTTGACCCACCATGTCGAAATTCAACATCGCAACGATATTCCCGAACGGCACGGTCGGAGACTCAGCGAAATAGGTGCTGCCGATTAGACCGTCCTCTTCGCCAGTGAACCAAACAAACAGCACGCTGCGTTTGAGCTGAGGGCCGTTGACGATTGAGTTGGCAAGTTCGGCAATCAAAGCGCTTCCGGATGCGTTGTCGCCCGCGCCGTTATAGATGATTCCGTTGGCATTCTTTCCGCAGTGATCGAGGTGCGCTCCCACGACGATGATTTCGTTCCGCAGAACCGCATCGCTGCCATAAACCGCTCCGATAACATTGCGGCCCGCCTTCGCGGAATTCTGTCTGACGCGGACGCTGACATTCGCCTGCTTGCCGGTGATTAGCGGGAGCGGAGCCTTTTTGATGGCATCCTGATACGTGCGCAGCGAATAGCCCGTGCCTTCGAGAATGACCTGCAGTACGCGGTCCCCGATGTAATAGAGCGGAAGGTCCGGCTTGTAGAGTCGACGGGGAATCGCCGCGCCGTTATGCGGGATCGGTTCGGAATACCAAAAGACTGCGGCCGCTCCTCGATCCTGCGCGTTTTTCAAAGTGTGCGAGCGCGTGTTCTCATCCTCAAAGCTATAAGCACTCTTGGGCTCGCCGCGCACGATGACCACAACTTTGTCGCGCACATTGAGATCGCCGAAATCGTCACGTCCTTTGTCCGGTGAGACGATGCCGTGACCCACGACTACGATCTCGCGCGTGAAGACACCCGATCCGCTGTGCGTGTTCAGTGTGAAGTCGAGTCCCTGCACAAACGAAACTTTGCCAAGCTCCGAACCGGAAATTGACAGCGCGACTGCCTGCTCTTCCGTGACCAGCATCGGAACTTCCTGAAAGAAGCCGCTGCGTCCCGCAGGAGTCAGTCCGATTCGCGTGCAGTAGTCCGCGATGAAATCTTCGGCTCTCGTTCCTCCGGCGTGACCGGAACGTCTGCCTTCAAAGCGATCGCTTCCCAACTCGTTGGCAAGATCGTAGGCGCGCTGTGCGTCGAACGCCCACGCACGTGAAACCAGCATAAACAGCAAGAGCAGTCGAAAGGCGATCAAGCGCTGACCTCCGTGCGGTTATTGCGCCGCGCAGCGGACGCCGCATTGCGATTCGCTTCAAGTTCCACTTTGAGATAACGGCCGGTGTGACTGCCCTTATGGCGTGCGACTTGCTCAGGTGTTCCGGCAACCAGAACTTCACCGCCCCGCTCTCCGCCTTCCGGCCCCAAATCGATCAGCCAATCCGCCGTCTTGATCACGTCGAGATTGTGCTCGATGACCAATACCGTATTCCCGCGATCCACTAGGGTGTGCAGCACTTTAAGCAATAGTTTGATGTCGTGAAAATGCAATCCCGTTGTCGGTTCGTCGAGAATGTAAAGCGTTCTGCCAGTCGCGACGCGCGAGAGTTCCGTCGCCAGCTTGACTCGCTGCGCCTCACCGCCCGAGAGCGTGGTGGCCTGTTGTCCCAAATGAATGTAGCCCAACCCGACCTCTTCGAGCGTTGTAAGCTTGCGCGCAATCGGCGGCATTGATTCAAAAAACTCGCGAGCATCGGACACATTCATGTCCAGCACATCCGCAATGGACTTGCCTTTCCAGCGAACCTCCAGCGTCTCGCGGTTGTAGCGCTTGCCGTGGCAAACTTCGCAGGGAACATACACGTCGGGCAGAAAGTGCATTTCAATCTTGATGATTCCGTCGCCCTGGCAATTCTCACAGCGGCCGCCCTTGACGTTAAACGAAAAACGCCCCGGCTTGTATCCGCGAATCTTGGCTTCAGGCAGTTGACTGAAGAGGTCGCGGATCATCGTGAACAAACCGGTGTACGTCGCGGGATTCGAGCGCGGCGTTCTGCCGATCGGCGACTGATCGATATCGATCACCTTGTCGATGTGCTGCAAGCCCGTGATCTGGCCGTAGGGCAGCGGCGGATCCTTCGCACTGTAGAACTTCTGTGCGAGCGCGCGGTAGAGGGTTTCGTTGATCAAAGAAGACTTGCCTGATCCTGAAACTCCGGTCACGGCAATAAAGGTCCCGAGCGGAAACTCGACTGTCACTTCCTTCAGGTTGTTGCCTCGCGCGCGCTTCAATCCAAGACTCTTACCTATGCCTTCCCGCCGACTCGCCGGTAAATCAATCCGGTCCGTGCCGCTTAGGAATCTGCCTGTCAGCGAGTGAGGAACGGCGGCGACTTCTGCGGGAGTTCCTTCAGCGACAATCTTGCCGCCGTGGCGTCCCGCGCCGGGTCCGAGATCCACAACGTGATCGGCGGCTTCGATCGTGTCGCGGTCATGTTCCACGACGATGACCGTGTTGCCGATGTCGCGCAGGCGCTTCAAAGTTGCAATCAGTCTGTCATTGTCGCGCTGATGCAGACCGATCGAAGGCTCATCGAGAATGTACATCACTCCGGTCAACTGCGAGCCGATCTGCGTGGCCAGGCGAATCCGCTGCGCTTCCCCGCCGGACAAACTGCCTGCCGCGCGATTCAATGTCAGATAGTCCAAGCCGACGTCGAGCAGGAAGGTCAGGCGTTCGCGCACTTCCTTGAGAATCTGGCGCGCAATCATCGTGTCGCGCTCATTCAAATTCAATGTGCTGAAGAAGCCGTGCGCGTGACCAATGGAGTCGTCGCATACCTCGTGAATGTTCCTGCCGTTGACGAGAACGGAGAGCGCTTCAGGCTTCAGTCGCGCGCCGCTGCAGGCGGGACAGGGAATATTCCCCATAAAGTCTTCAATCCACTCGCGTACCTGCTGCGACGAGGTCTGAGAATAGCGGCGCATCAGGTTGGGAATGATGCCTTCCCATTTACCCGTCGTCTCAAAGCGAGACTTTTGTCCTTCCCAAACGAACTCGACTTCGCGCTTGCCCGACCCGTAGAGGACAATCTGCTTGTGCTCCTGCTTCAGCTTCTTCCACGGGGTCGTGAGACTTATCTTGAACTTGCGGGTAACGGCGTCCAGCATGTTTCCCATCCAGCCATCCACGCCGCCCGCAAGGCTCGTAATCGCTCCGTCTTCGATCGAAAGCTCGTCGTTCGGCACCACGCGCTCGGGATCGATTTCCATCTTAAATCCTAAGCCCGTGCAGCGTTCACAGGCACCGAACGGGCTGTTGAAACTGAAGAGTCGAGGCTCGATTTCCTGAATAGAGATATTGCAGTCAGGACAGGCAAAGCGTTCGCTGAAGATTCGCTCTTTCCTGCCCTCGATGGTTGCGACCAGCAAGCCGCTGGACAGCCGAAGTGTTGTTTCCACCGAATCGGTCAGCCGTGCGCGGAGGCCGTCTTTGATGACCAGTCGATCCACGACGACTTCAATCGTGTGACGCCGCTTCTTGTCGAGGTCGATCTTTTCGTCCAGCGAGCGGGTCTCTCCGTCCACGCGAACGCGCACGAACCCGTCGCGCTGAATATTCTCAAAGATCTCCCGATACTCGCCCTTGCGACCGCTGACAATTGGTGCAAGCAGCTGGATTTTCGCGCCTTCGGGAAGCTGCAGGAGTGCGTCGACGATCTCCTGCGCTGTCTGCCGCTGAATCGGTTTGCCGCAGCTTGGGCAGTGCGGTTTACCGATGCGGGCATAGAGTAGTCTCAAGTAATCGTAAATTTCCGTGACGGTCGCGACCGTCGAACGAGGATTGCGGATTCCAGATTTCTGCTGAATTGAAATGGCCGGAGAGAGTCCTTCGATGGCATCCACGTCCGGCTTTTCCATCAGCCCGAGAAATTGGCGGGCATAGGCAGAGAGGGACTCCACATATCGTCGCTGACCCTCTGCATAAAGCGTATCAAACGCCAGAGAGGACTTCCCGGAGCCTGAAATGCCAGTAATGACAATCAATCGGTTGCGAGGCAGCTCCAGAGAGATGTCCTGAAGGTTATGCTCTCTGGCCCCAGAAACCCGCACGAACGGCGATTCCATCTATCTGTAAATCCGTATCTTAATGTAGATATTTAATGTACCGAAAAAACAGCCGATAATCAAGACAGGTAGGCAGAACTCATCTGAGTTCGGCAACACTTTCCCCCGGCAATTTCTGCTTGACAATTCAAATTCACTTCACTATATTGCGGCACCCTATGGCATTTCCAATAGTAACGTTTGACTTTGCAGAACGTTGCAACTATACCTGCTATAGGATATGATAAATGATATATGTGTGGATAACTCTTGATGACCCACGCAAATTCAATAATTTCGACCCATTAGTCTCGGAAAATCGCCCCAGAGGAGCACTTGAGAATGGCCAAGAATCGGATCCTGGTTGTCGATGACGAACAGCACTTTCGCGACTGGCTCTGCCAGACATTGAAGCGACGAAACTACGCCGTTGAGGCCTGTGAAGACGGTCAATCCGCACTTAGTTTGCTGGAAGAGGGACAAACTTTCGACGTCATCGTTACCGACGTCCGGATGCCCAAGATGTCAGGGCTGCAGCTGTTGAGGACTGTCAAGGAACGATTCCCAAGTATTGACGTGGTGATCATGACGCAATACGGCAGCGTTCCGGAGGCCGTAGCTGCACTGAAGGACGGGGCAATTGATTTCCTGGAAAAGCCGTTTCCACAGGAAACACTCTTTTTGCGTATACAAAAGGCATTTGAAGCGCGTAAGCTCAAGCTGGATAATTATAATCTAAGACGCGAACTCGGGGCGAAGTTTCAGTTTGACAATATTGTAGGACAGTCCGCGAAGATGCTGGAAGTCCTCGAACAATTACAGATGATCTGTCCGACCAAGGCCACCGTGTTGATTCAGGGCGAGTCCGGAACGGGCAAGGAATTGATTGCGCGGGCGATGCACGAGAATAGTCCGCGGCGCAGCGGTCCGTTTATCAAAGTCAATTGCGCGGCCATGCCCGAGACATTGATGGAATCCGAGTTGTTCGGTCATGAGAAGGGTGCGTTCACAGGTGCTATCAAGACGGTTGAAGGCAGGTTCGCGCTGGCCAACGGAGGCACACTGTTACTCGACGAAGTGAGTGAGATGTCGCCGACGATGCAGGCCAAGCTGCTGCGCGTGCTGCAGGAGCGCGAATTCGAAAAGCTCGGAGGACGGGAAACGATCAAGATCGACGTACGGATCGTCGCAACGACCAACCGCGATTTGAAGAAGGCGATTCAGGATGGGGATTTTCGCGAGGACCTCTATCACCGGTTAAATGTCTGTCCGATTCGCGTGAGTCCGCTGCGCGACCGCCGAGAGGATATTCCGGTGCTGGCGAGTCACTTTGTCGGACACTACGCGAATGAATATGTGAAGGACATTCAGGGGATTGACGAGCAGGCCATCGAGCAATTGATCACATACGACTGGCCGGGCAACGTGCGTGAGCTTCAACACAAGATGGAGCGCGCTGTCATTATGTGCGACGAAAGTCAAATCCGCCCGAAGCATCTCTATCTGGACGGCATCGAGTCCACGCCGCGCACCGAAACGATGTTCACGCTGGACGCACAGACCAGCGCGACACTGGCGGAAATAGAAAAGGCCGCGATTTTCCGGACGCTCAGACTGAACGACAACAATCGCACAAAGACTGCCGAGTCGCTTGGTATCTCGATTCGCACACTGCGCAACAAGCTGCGCGAGTATCGCGAAGAGGGAATTGCGGTAGATTAGGCAAGAGTTTCTTTTGTTTTCAAGCGGCGGCTCGGCAACGGGTCGCCGTTTTTCTTGTTTGGTCTGAGGTTGCGGGCATGGACGCCCACAAGAGGGGAGGGAACTTGCTGAACTTATGGTGTTAATATAATACAATATTTACAAAAAGTCAAGTGTTTTTTGTAAAAATGTTGTAAACATTTGGGCAACTTGAGGTTAGTGGGTAAACTTGGGGAAAAGAGGAATCCTTCAGTTGCTGCTGCTTTAGGATGACGACTTGCGGTAGTGGGGGAGTTCTTGCTAAGGAAAACAAACTGTTATGCAGATTCTGAAAACCAATGTCAACTATTGACAGGATATGTCTGCTTTTGTATTTTAAGATAGATTTTGGTTGCGGTGATTTCAGACGCAACAGAGTTTGAATTGCAGGGAGGAGCGATGAAGAGATTAAGACTTTTACATGCCGCGATGCTTGCAGCCGCGGCAGTTTTGTTTCTGCAAGGTGTGAATGGAATTGCGCAGTGCACAATTTGCGTCAGCGCCACGGATCAGACCTGCCACGGCGAGTACCAAGATTGTGACCACTCGATCTCCGACTGCGCGGTTTCCTCAGTCTTTCAGGTTCCGTGCACGGGAACCTATGAGTTAGGCGCCAAGGTTACAAGTTGCAGCGACGCGTGCAACTGCTCGGCTTGTGTACTATTGGAGAAGGTCATCAGCGGAACGCTCATATACTTCGTCGAGTCAGGCTGCCCGGTTCAGCACTGCGCTGGTAGTATCTCAATCGGACTGGAGGCGGGCTATGACTACCGACTGCATGTCTGCAAGCGGCCATGCGATTTCGAGTCGTCTTGTGCGGACTGCGACTCACTGTGCAAGGCGGTCGGTTGGCTGACTCATCAACCCAGTACGACAGCATGTCCGTAGCGCGTCGAATAGGGATCACGCTGCTGGTGTTGTGGAGCGCGCACTGGGCTGCAGCCAGAGAGCTGCGAGTTCCGGAAGAATACGGGACCATTGCCGTGGCGCTACAGTCGTTGCAGAATGGGGATACAATTGTGCTCTCGCCCGGCATCTACGTGGAGTCATTAGTTGCCCCGCCGCTTATGTTTATGATGCGAGGCAGCGCGCGGCTGGATTCACAGGCGACGGAGTTTTCGGTCATTGACCCGACAGATTTGCCTGGCTCGGACACGCTGCGAATCATGAGCCTGACCGGCGGTGCGGCCACATTTCAAGATTTGGTTTTCCGCAATCGGAGCGGCATGACGAACGGCAGGCCGCAATCCGTTTCCGGAGGAATTGCGGGCGACACGTCCGTGCGAGAAATCTCATTCGAACGCTGCGTGTTTGACTCAGTTGTCAGCGGTGTATCGCGAGCGGAACGTATCACGGTGAAACACTGCCGATTCATCGGTTGCGTTGGCGCCGTTTACACAGGACTCTGGAGGGGGAAACTCTTCGCCGACAGCACTTGGTTCGATGGCGCGAGCGGGGGTTTGGTCACGACAGGACAAGGCGGCTTCATCAGAGACTGTCTGTTTACTCATCACGGCACGGGGAGGATGTTGACGGGCCTCGGGGACAGTCTGATCATTGAGTCGTGCCATTTTGTGGGACTTGACACGTTGTCCGTGAGTGCCGTTTCCGTGCGTCCGAGATGCAATTCACGGATACGTGACTGCGTCTTTGAGGATATTGTGGTTGGCTTCGGCCCCGTTCTGCAGATCGCCGATTCGTGCGCGCATCGCCCCAAGGAGTCGTCCTGCGCATATAATGTCTTGAATAATCGTTTTGTCCGTTGCGGGTCGTGGGTGGGAGGAGGTCAGCAGGGTGGAGAAATGATGACATTGCGCTGCAGTGACTCGGTGCAGGGATTTCTTGCGCTATTGGACAGTAACCGGATTGACTCCACTCGGAGTATATTGGGTTGGGCATCGGGGCTGTCCATAGAAGCATCCTGCGTTGTCCGGAATACTGTGTTCGGCGAAAGAGTGGACGTGAACAGACCGCAAATGTTTTTCTTTGAGCGCGGTCAGCATGACACGGTTTACTTCAGGGATAACTCGATAGATCGGGCCACAACCGGGATTTTGCGTTCGCAGCTCGGCGTCAGTCTGGTGGATGCGCGGGAGAATTGGTGGGGACATGAAAGTGGGCCTTTTCATGCGCAGTTTAATCCGAGTGGTCAAGGGGCAGCAGTGGGTGACGGGATTCTGTTCTTTCCGTATTTGACTGAGAATCCGGATACGTCGGGCGGGGGTGGAGGTGATACGAACGAAGTCGCGAGAGAGTTCCCAGGAATTCTGCCGATCAGCTATACACTCTCTGTCTATCCGAATCCGTTTAACGCGACAGTGACGTTGTCAATTGAGGTTTCGCGGGCGGGGGTGTATTCGGTGAGGCTATATGACGTAACGGGGCGCGAAGCGGCACGGGTTTTTGAGGGTAGAATAGAGGGGAGGAGCGACGTGAGATTCCGTGCAGAGCAGTTGGCAAGTGGAGTCTATTTTGCGCAGCTCAGTTCGGAAGGCAAGGCGTTCGCAACAGCTAAACTGCTGCTGTTGAAGTAGAAGATCCCTTGCCGAAGGAGGAGCGGCGTTAAGTTACAGAGAGAAGGGCAGCCATTGGCTGCCCTTCATGCATTTCGAAGGAGAAGAACTACCGGAAGGCGATGACGCGGAACATCATGAGGTCCGAGTGGAGCAGAGGAATCACAAATTCGCTCACAGGTGTTACCAGACCCGGATCCTCCCAGAAGACACCGTCCGTGGAGAACTCGATACGATAGGCTCCGGCACCTTCTACATCCTGCCAATCCAGCCTGAGCATGCCGTCTTCGGTGTAGTGAATCGTCAACTCGCGCGGAGTTGGATCCTGAACTTCATAAGGGAGTTTCAAGTGTTTCTGGCTGACAGGATCGAAAGCGAGGATATGATCGCCGGGAAGCAACGGCTCGAACAGCGGGCATTCCGCAACGATATCATCATAGAGGAAAGCGACCCCCAGCGGCTGAAGCATGATTTCTCCGGTAGGGTCGGTTCGCCAGACCTCGATCGGGTGCTGCCAAGTTCCAAAGACAGTGCAGAAATTCTCACCGGCCCACGGCCAAGGCTCGACAATGCGGGGTTTGATGTTTACGAACTCGTAGCGCGCGCAGGGGAAGGCGAGGTCAGCTCCTTCAGCGCCATCCACGTCCACAAGAAACGGCAAGACATCGTAGGCCGGAATCCACCTTGAGTAGTGCGCATCGAAGTCATTTACGAGGAGGCCGTAGCCGTGCTGCGGGTGCGCAGTGGGCAAAACGCTGAGCATTCCTTCAAGTTGAGGAAACTGCCATGCGTGCGCCCAGACGAAGAGCGGCCCGTCAGGGAGTTTGTCTTCATTCATATCGGGTGTGCGCAGGATCACACGATTGAGTGTGTCGACGATGAAATAGCAGTGCATCTGATTGCTGTAGGCGAATGAGTAGAAGCCCGGCGGAAAGAGCATCTGCCACCACGGCGACGGTCCGATGACATGACCGTTTTGAAACTGGAAACCGGTGAGATGCGTGCCGCCGTTGCGTGACGCGCCCATCAGCAGGATGAGGCTGACGTCATTTCCGAAGTAGTTTTCCCACGTCAGCATGTCAGTGACTTCGAGCGGTCCGAGGTCATGCAAAATCTCCTCTGTGTCCCCCAGTTGGAAAGCCGCGAGCTGCCAATTTTCGGGAAGCTCTTTCGGCAGATAGCGCACAACCCAGCGTGTCACCCAGCTCGATTCAAGCTGACGCTTTAGTTCGTTGTAGGCGTGAACTCTACGATATCGCTTCAATTTGTCGCGCACGAAACGATAGTCGGCGTCTGTCGAATCGAGTCCGATTGAGTCCTTATACGCCAACTCGGCGGCGTATGCGGGGATTTCAGTATCGGTTTCCGGGAGCGAATTGGGTTGACCCTTGTGAGTCGCTTCATGGACGAGCAGCTCTTCAAGATAGCGCGTGTCCGCATTCTCAACCGCGTTGTCCAACACATCGTCGCGGATGTTAATCTCGTCCCAATACTCACCTCCGGCAGCATCCTCATTCAGCGTCTCGGCCTCTATGGTGCCGGCGTCGAGTTGGCCTTGCAGCAGTTTCGCCAGAGTCGAACAGGATACGGACAGCGTGTTTCCCCCCGCGTCAACATACCGGAAGGAGTCTGGCGGCGCATTCTTGATTGAGTTGATGGCCTGCTGAATAACGGTCACTTCGCCGGGCTCAAGCTCGCGGCCACTCCAACTGCTGTCGTAACTGAAGTCAAGTCGGTCAGGCGGGACGTATCTCGGACGAACGGGTTCCGATGCAGCAAGAATGCCGACGACAACTCCGAAAAAGCCCAGCCAAAGAATGGTACTTCTCTTCTTCATGTGTGCCTCCGATTGTCATGGCCGGCTTGTGAAGAGACACCGTTCAGAGAAACCAAAAAGAGAACGGCGAATTCCCGCTTGCCGTGCTCGGCACCGGAGATTCGCCTTTTTCTACAAATCAGCCGACACCAGCCGGCCTAAATTGAAAGTGATGTTAAGTGAATATAGCTGAGGGGTGACAAGTTGTCAAGCAGGACGCACGAGAAAAAAGAGTGACTTTAGCACTTACTGCCAACGGCTTGCGGGTCAGGACTATCGAATGGCTTCAGACGAATTGTGTTACGAAGAATGTGAAGCAGACTACATATATAAGTTTGAAACACGCGCAATCGAAGCTAATCCAATGTGCGGCGGTAGAAGGTGACCGCGACCGTCATGAGGAGTACACCAAAGAGGGCTAAAGGCCAGATGTTCGGCCAGAGGTCAGGGAAAGAGGAGCCTTTCAAGAAGACGCCTCTGACCAGTCTGTTGTAATAGGTGAGCGGCAAGAGGTTGCCGACAAACTGTGCCCACTGCGGCATTCCACGAAACGGGAACATGAAGCCGGACAGCAAAATGTTCGGGAGAAAGTAGAACACCGTCATCTGCATGGCCTGAAGTTGACTGCGGGCGATCGACGACAGAGTGATTCCGACCATCAAATTTACGGCAACAAACAGAAGCGTTATCAGATACAACGTGACAATGTTCCCAAAGAACGGGACGCCAAACAGCACCAATGCGGCGACCAGAATGATTGACGATTGAATCAGACCGATTGCGATATAGGGAAGAATCTTGCCCGCCATGACTTCGAAGGGCCGTACGGGCATTGCCAATAAGTTCTCCATCGTTCCGCGTTCACGTTCACGCGTGATCGCCAAACCGGTCATCAGGATCATCATCATCGTCAGAATGACGCCCATCAGACCGGGAACGATGTTAAAATGAGTATTGCCTTCAGGATTGTAGAGGCGGTGGACTCGGACTTCAAAAGCGGGAGGAGGAGACTTCAGGAACGACAAAGGCCCACGGAGATCCTTGCGAGCGACGGACTCGGTCAATTGTCCGACAGTTGCGAGTGCCATGGCAGTTGCCGAGGGATCCGTTGCGTCAGCCTCAATCAGGAGGGCGGGGCGATCGCCGCGCAGGAGATCTTTGGTGAATCCGGCAGGAATGTTGATGACGAACTGAATGTCACCACGTGCGAGGGCTTTGCGAGCCTCATCTTCTGTGGAAATGGTCCCGATCACGTCAAAGTAGCCCGAGAGTTTCAGAGAGGAGACGAGCGTGCGCGTGATTTCGCTGTGATCTGAAATAATCAGCGCGGTCGGCATGTGCTTCGGATCGCTGTTTATCGCGTATCCGAAGAGGGTCAGCTGGACCAGCGGAATCATGACAATCATGCCGAAGGTCAGGCGGTCGCGTTTGAGTTGGATAAACTCCTTGACCACCATGCTCCACCAGCGGGAAAAGCCCGCACGGTCGAACAGATTCATGATGCAAGCTCCCGCTTTCCGTCAGAAGTCTTCATCAAGTAGATAAAGACGTCTTCGAGACCGGTGTCAATGCTCTCCAGCTTCCAACTTGTCCCTGAAACGACAGTTCGCAGAGTTCGCTCGAGCAATTGAGCATCGGATCCGCTGACATGAAGCGCCCTCCCGAATAACACCGTCTGCTCGACCCCTACGGATTCTTGGAGCTTCTCAGAAAGGACGGCGAGGTCCGGACCGTGGATCGCCCAAGTTGTCAATTTCTGCGATGACACGACTTCGTTTGCCGTGCCTTGCGCGAGGAGACTCCCGTTGAAGATGTAAGCAAGCCTGTGGCAACGCTCCGCCTCATCCATGTAGTGAGTGCTGACGAGCACGGAAATACCTCGGCGTGCAAGTTGGTGAAGCTCTTCCCAGAAGTCGCGCCGCGCGGCAGGATCGACTCCGGCAGTCGGTTCATCGAGGAGCAGCAGGCTGGGTTCATGGAGTAGGCAGGCCGCGAGTGCGAGCCGCTGCTTCCATCCGCCTGACAAGGATCCGGCAAGTTGATCTGCGCGGTTCCTTAGCCCAAGATCCTCCAGCGCCTGATCGACGGCCCGATTTCGATCAGGCATACTATACATCCGCGCAACGAAGTCGAGGTTTTCACGAATAGTGAGATCCTCCCAATAGGAGAACCTTTGAGTCATGTAGCCCACGCGCCGCTTGATCTCTGAACTCTGCTGCAGAATGTCGAAGCCGAGGCAAGTGCCGCTGCCCGCATCGGGTCTGAGAAGCCCGCACATCATGCGGATGGTAGTGGTCTTTCCGCTCCCATTCGGCCCCAGAAAACCCAATATCTCGCCGCGCCGCACCTGCAGCGAGACTTCGTTTACAACGCGCTTGTGCCCAAAGCTCTTGGTCAACTCGCGCACGTCAATGGCAAGTTCACCACTCACGGGGCAAAAACGCTTACGGGTTGTCCGATGTTCAGAGGAGCGTCAAGCGGGCTCACGGGAACGGCTTCAGCCATGAAGACGAGTTTCGACCTGTTTTCGTTGCTGTAGATGATCGGGGGTGTGTATTCAGCGACGATGGAGATGTAGCTGATCACTGCAGGCATGTCAGCATCGCGGCCATCTGCGCGCACGCGTACGGACTGGCCGACTTTTAGGGAGCTGACGAGGGTTTCCGGCACGAAGAAACGAATCTTGCTGTTGCCGGGCGGGAGTAGGCGAACTACAGGAGCACCGGGTGCAATCCATTCACCGGTCTGATAAAGCACATCGAAGACCAGACCATCGGTTGGAGCTTTGACAGCCTTTTGCCCCAATCTCCATGCAGATTGCTCAACCGCCGCATTTGCCGCTGCGACTTGCGCCTGTTGTGCCTTGATTTGATCCTCGCGAGCGGGAAGTCGAGCGACTCTGAGTTGACTTTGGAGTTCGCGGACGCGAGCCGATGCCAACTCGACTTGAGCGCGAGTTACATCACGCTCTTCCACTGAGATTCCTCCAGTCTCAAAGACCGCCTCTTGTCGTCTGAGAGTCGAGGCAAGCAACTCCTCGTTAGCCATTGCCTGTTCAAGCTGCGCCTTGATGACATCCACTTCCTGCGGACGCCGACCCTGCTGAAGGTCCTGCAGGTGGGATTCAGCCGCCTGCGCCTGCATTTGCGCTTGCCGGAGGGCCGCAGATTCAGCCTCCGCATCAAGGAAGAAGAGTGGTTGGCCTGCCTCAATTTGATGACCTTTGCGCACTGCCGCAGAATCAAGACGGCCCGACAGGGAAGTGGCAACATCTACAAATTCCCCTTCAACATACCCTTGAAGTGCGTCTTGGTCCTTTGATGAGCAGGCATGAAGCAAGACAAACGTCAGCAAGAGAATTAATACACGTGGTGTATCCGGCAGTTTGTCATAGCGCATAGACGCCTCTTAAGACTGATTCCGAGTGAGATAGACAGACACAAGTTAGTGAACCTCCGGCTCAGAGGCAAACGTGCTCCCGCCATGCGCGAAGCTACAAGGTTCCGTGTGAAATGCGCCGTTTTGTAACTTTTCGTGAGCCTGATCTCATAACAGATGCTCAGGCAAGCTCAAGCTTTGGGATTGGGAAATTGGTGCCGGATGTTCCAAGTCGAGTAGCAATCTGGCCTCCTGAAGCTCGTGCCAAACATTTCTCAACCAATTATTAATTATCTACTTAAACGATATCGATTGCTTGAAATTCAAGTTTTGACTGGGTCGGCACGATAACTGCTTATTGTCCCGGTGGCAAGAAAGTTCAAGGAAGTATTGATGGAACTACACCCCCTGTTTTCGGGCATGAATTCAAGCGTTACCGGCATGACCGCGCAACGGAAGCGCATGAATGCCATAGCCGAGAATATCGCCAACATCGAGACCACAAGAACAGCAGACGGCGGACCCTATCGTCGCAAGGCTACTGTGCTGACGGAAGAACAGCAGTTCGAGTCCGCTCTGGCTCAGAGCACACATCAGAAGCTTGCACGCACAGATGCCAATCACATGTTCGGCCGCGATGAAAGCAAGTCTTTGTCGTCAAGCGGAGGAGTCAAAGCGAGTATTCAAAGCGATCCCTCTGCTTTTCGCGAAGTTCATGATCCCGATCATCCTGACGCCGACGAAAACGGCGTCGTGCGTCTGCCTAACGTGGATCTCGTGCAGGAAATGACCGACCTGATCAGTGCATCGCGCGCGTTTGAAGCCAACGTCACGGCGTTCAATGCGACTAAAGCGATGATGAAGAAAGCGCTTGAGCTATAGTTGTGAAAATCAATCCCACCTACTCACCCGTCGCGCAGCTCCAGAAGCCGCCACAGCCTCAGACGACACCCGCAGCAGAACGTGGTGACGCTGAAGCCCGCTTGAAAGAGCTCATCGCACAAAAACACGCGGAACTTGACGGCTTTCGTCCATTCGAAGAGCTCGGCAAACACCTCGACTTGAGGGCATAGTACTATGGTTTACGGCATCGACAACATCAGGCCGATTCCGCCGATTGCACAAGGCCTGCAATCTGAGCAGAAACAAGACGGCGGAGAGTCGTTCGGAGATACGCTTTCGGATTTCATTGGCGGCGTTAACAAAATGCAGATTGCATCAGCTGAGAAAACACAGCTCTTTGCCACCGGTCAGATTCAAGACATTCACGAAGTCATGGCCGCAGCAGAAGAAGCCTCCATATCGATGGCGCTGCTCCTCGAGATTCGGAAAAAAGCCCTCGAAGGATATCAAGAGTTGATGCGAACGCCGGTCTAATCACCTGTCACAACAAGCCAGCATAAATGGGCAATCCACTCGAAACATTACGCGAACTCTGGCAACGATTGACTGTTAATCAACGGTCATTGCTAGTGATTGGCGCAGGTTTGGTCATCGCGATTACCGCCGCTGCGGTGTCCTATACGACACGGCCTGTGTTTGTCACGCTCTACGCCGGACTTGACGCAAAAGACGCCGCCGCAGTAACGGACGGATTGCGTGATCAGAAGATCAAGTTTGACGTCTCCAGCGACGGCACAATCAAGGTTCCACAAGAGCAGGTCAATGAACTGCGTTTGACGTTTGCCGAAAAAGGCATCCCCCGCACCGGCGAATTGGGCTATGAGCTATTTGATAAGCCGATGCTCGGAATGACGGACTTTCTGCAGAAGATGAACTATCATCGCGCGGTGGAAGGTGAACTTGCCCGGACCATGACTTCCATTGAAGGAGTCGAAAACGCTCGAGTGCACTTGGTAGTGCCCGAGAAGAGACTATTCAAGGAAGATCAAAAGCCCGCAACCGCCTCGGTAGTTCTTACACTGAAACCGGGCTACAGTCTGAGCAAGAAGCAGGTCGCAGCGTTGACGAGCCTGACGGCCTACGCAGTGGAAGGGCTGGAGCCAGAGCACGTGACCATCGTCGATGCGGAAGGAAATCCGCTTACAAATACTGCGCGTGATGAATTGGCAGGACTCTCTTCGACACAGTTAGAGATGCAGCAGAGCATTGAGCAGGCGCTGGAGCGTAAAGCTCAATCTTTGCTGGAAAATGTCGTGGGACCGGGGCGGTCGCGCGTTGAAGTTACAGCTAAACTCAACTGGAATCGAATTGAGCGCACGTCTGAAGACTATGACTCGGATCGCGCGGCAACGCTTTCAGAAGAGTCGCAGACGACCGAAGATGGCGCAAGCGGAACGTCGGAAAAGCTGGTGACGAACTATCAAGTTCCGCGGACGGTCGAGAAGTTTGTTCCAGAAGTCGGCAATATTGAGCGAATCTGGGCATCGGTACTCATCGACGGGAGCTATGCCATGTCGACTGATGCCGAGGGTAAGTCGATTCAGACTTACATAGAGCGGACTCCGCAGGAGCTTGAGAAGTTCCGGTCACTCGTCGCAAATGCGCTCGGCATTGATAATACTCGAAGGGACGAGCTGACGGTAATCTCCTTCCAGTTTTCCGATAATGCGGCGCAACCAAACTCGAAGACAGAACTGCCGACAGGATGGCAGGCACTTCTCCTGCAATTCCTGCAATTTGCTGACAAAATCGTGCTCGTTGTTGTCCTGATACTTGCGTTCTTTGCGATCCGCGGTGTGCTAAGCAAAGTCAGTGAACGATTGCCCGCCCTGCCCGCCGGTGCGACCATGCAGTCTCTACCCCAAGGCGAAAGCGGCTACGCACTGACGGGAGCGGGAGCCGCTAAGCATGAGCAGATTCCGCAAACGGCATCCCACACGCAGCACGCGCAAAGCAATCCCGTTCACGCTAGCACAACCGGCGGCTCCGCCTCGCCGATGGGGCATAGTGGCATCGTACTGGGGAATGACGGTCCCAAAGTCATATTTAAAAGCGGCAGCGATGGACCCAAGTTGATCGAACTTGATGACGACGGTCCTTCAGTTGAGGCGCTGAAAGCTCAGGAAATGCTCAATCGAACCGTACAGTTTGTCGTGAATAAGCCGGATAACGCGGCACAAATCCTACGCGCTTGGGTAGCAGATGGCACCACTTAGACAAAGCTCCTCCGCAAGGCTGGTGAACATCCAGAAGGCTGCAGTCTTCATGATCTCGATTGGTCCGGATGCATCCGCGGAAATTTACAAGCGGCTGCAGCAGGACGAAATTGAAGAGATCACAAAGGAAATGCTGAAGTTGCGGAATGTGGATTCCGCCACCGTTAACTCGGTTATCGAAGAATTCTATCATATGATGTCTGCGCAGGATTTCGTTGCCCTGGGCGGAATGTCCTATGCAGAAGATGTATTGAACAGGTCATTAGGTCCTGAGAAGGCAGTAGAAATCATCAGACGTATTGAGCGGATGATTCGCGTGAAGGGGTTCAACGTTCTGAAGAACGTGGATCCCAACCAATTGCTCGCCTTCATGCAGAAAGAGCATCCGCAGACTATCGCCTTTGTGCTCAGTCAGCTACAGCCGCAGCAGAGTGCTCAGATTCTCGCAGACCTTTCTCCTGATCTGCAGGCCGAGGTAATGATCCGATACGCCAACATGGAGCGAGTCGCCCCAGAGACAATCTCAGCCGTTGAGTCTGTGCTTGAATCAAGAGTGGATTTTTCGCAGAGTTCAAGCAAGTTGGGAGGCGTAAAGGCGGCGGCCGAGATTCTCAATATGATTGGAACTTCGACTGAAAGGTCGATACTCTCCAAAATCAACGAGCGTGCGCCGGACCTTGCCACAGACATCAAGAATCTTATGTTCGTCTTTGAAGACATCGTTCAGCTTGATGACCGGTCCATACAGAAAGTGCTTAAAGAGGTTGACAACAAGGATCTTGCGCTTGCCCTAAAGCATGTCAGCCCGGATGTCAAGGCACGAGTCCTGGCGAATCTATCTGAGCGTGCGTCTGAGACAATACAGGAAGAAATCGAGTATATGGGGCCGGTCCGTCTCAAGGAAGTGGAAGTTGCACAACAGCAGGTCGTAGACACCATACGACGGTTGGAAGAATTGGGACAAATCGTCATCGTGAGCGGCAGTAAGGGCGAGGTCATGGTCGAGTAGTATGGGACGCGTGCTTAAACGATCTGAACACCAACGGATTCAGCCGGCAGATTTTAAGCGCTTCTCGGAGCGCCCGGTTAACTATTTTCGTGACATCGTTTGGGAACCGCCAAAGGCGGTCAGACCAGCTTTGCCTGTTGCACAGGCGGACGCCGCTCACGAGCGGGCCATAGATCGAAGCAAGATTGCCTCAGAATTGGAAGCTGCAAGACAGCAGGGAATTCAAGAGGGAAGACTCCTCGGCCGTCAGGACGCTCAGCAAGAGTTGATGTCAGCTTTTCAACTTCTTGAGCAGTATGCGCAAACGCTGAGCGCGGAGCGTGCTGAACTCGCATCCCGCTTTGAATCACAGTTGGTTTCTCTCGCGACACAAATGGCCGAGAAAATCCTGTTCAGCGAGCTTTCGATCAAGCCCGAGCTACTCTACAACATTGTGCGAGCGGCACTTAAAGAGATCAGCGCAGCCCGACACGTTACTATTCGAGTAAACCCTCTCGACATTTCGCACATACGTTCACATCTGGGGTCGCTGGGTGAATCCATGAGCAGTGCGGCTGTGCTTGAGGTACGCCCTGACGAGTCGTTAAATCGTGGCGACTGTTTGATCGATAGCGACATCGGTTCGCTCGATGCACGACTAGCGACACAGCTGAACGCACTTCGCGAACAACTTGAAACAGCGATGGAGAAGAGCTCGTGAGCAATCTCCTCTCGCAGGCACAGAGCATTCTGGAGAGCGCGAGTGCGGTCCGAGCGGTCGGTCGTGTTAACAGCGTGCGTGGTTTGGTGCTTGAAGCGAAGGGGCCGCGAAGCGCTATTGGTAATCTCTGCAGTATCTCGACATCGCAAGGCACGAAGCTTGCTGAAGTCGTCGGCTTTGACGGTGCGCATACGTTGTTGATGGCACTCGAGGATCTTAATGGCGTATGCCCTGGCGACGAAGTCGCTGACCTTGGACGAACGCAGCTTGTGCCTGTAGGCTCCCAACTGCTGGGCAGAGTCATTAACAGTCTCGGTGAGCCGATCGATGGAAAGGGACCTATCCAAGCAAAAACGTATCGTTCCCTACAAGCTGAGTGTCCCAACCCGCTGAATCGTCCGCGTGTAAAAGAGCCGCTCCAAGTTGGAGTACGTGCCATTGACGGCATGCTAACACTTGGTGTCGGCCAGCGGGTCGGTATCTTTGCAGGCAGCGGCGTCGGCAAGAGCATGCTGCTTGGCATGATGGCGCGCTACACGAGCGCAGATGTGATTGTAGTCGGATTAATAGGGGAGCGAGGCCGAGAAGTGCGGGACTTTCTCGACGACGCTTTGGGCGAGGAGGGGTTAAAGCGTGCAGTTGTCGTTTGCGAAACCTCGGATCGGTGGCCGTTGCTGCGAATCAAAGGTGCTCTTGCGGCCACCGCTTTGGCAGAGTACTTTCGAGATCAAGGATTGCGCGTATTGCTGATGATGGACAGCGTCACGCGTGTTTGCCACGCATTGCGGGAAGTAGGTCTTTCACTTAATGAACCGGTCGCAACGCGCGGGTATCCGCCTTCCGTGTTTGCCACGTTGCCAAAGCTGCTGGAGCGCACCGGCAACTCCGAGCAGGGTTCTATCACTGCGATCTACACGGTGCTGGTTGAAGGTGACGACATGCTCGAGCCGGTTGCCGATACGATGAGAAGCATTCTCGATGGACATATCGTGTTGTCAAGACAAATCGCAGCCAGAAATCATTATCCTGCAATAGATGTGCTTAACAGCATTAGCCGTGTGATGCCGAACGTTGTTGACGAAAGTCATCGAACTGCTGTTGCTCAGATAAAGGAGTGGCTTGCGGTCTATCGTGAAGGCGAGGACCTCATTTCAATCGGGGCGTATGCCCGCGGTTCGATTCCCGCGTTGGACCGTGCTCTCGAAAAGCTTCCGGCAATCCATGCAATGCTTGGACAGAACACGCTGCAACGCTCATCGCTAGCAGAAGCCCGAGCACAAGTTCTTGAACTGGCAGCAGAGTGAAGAAGTTCCGATTCAGCCTTGAGCGTGTGCTGCGAGTTCGCAATATTCAGCAATCGCTCCGGCTCGCGGAGCAGAAGCGCGCCGAAAAAGCGTTTGGCGCTCAGCAACAACGGCTGGCGATGTTCACGGGGGAACGCGATGTTCAATCTGAGGCGATGGTTGATTCTCTCTCGAGACCAAACCGAGTCGCAGATCGAATGACAGATTGGCGCTATCTGCAGAGGATAGAACGAATCGTAGGATTTCAATCGTCCGTAGTTCGGGAGCATGAGCATCACATGAGCGAAGCAAAGCGACGGTTCCTGCTTGCACGCCAAGACCGAATGGGGCTGGAAAAGCTTGGCGAGAGGCAGCGCGACACATGGTTCAAGGAGATTCTCCGCGAAGAGCAATCCTTCTCGGATGACATATCACAATCACGTCCAAAGAGCAAATGATCAAGAAATACCTTCCTACAATCGGACTGTACGTCGGCACATTCTTTGTGCTCAACGTAATCGCGCACTTTGTCTTGCGGTTCATGCAACCACGACCAGCTCCAAGCGAGATTGTTCAGAGTGTGATGTCTGCTGACAGTCTTCATGCTGAGGCAGCAGACTCTTTGTTGAGCGATTCGCATGTGGATCAGGTTGGTGACATTCGCAGCGGTGATGCAGGCGAAGAAGTCAATTCAGTGCAGATCTCGGAGGATGTCGCGAGCACAACTGAGCCGATCAACCCGCCAGCGGAGACCGTTCCGGAGATGCCTCTTGCCGCGCAGCAGGCGGTTGCACAATCGGACCCGAATGACGGAGAAGAAATGCAACTTGAGACAGGCAGCGTCGTCGAGAATCCTGAGGCGCCGGAATCTGAAGTCCGCTCTGTCGCTGAGCTTGCTAAACTAGCTAAAATGCTTGAGGGAATGAAGCCTGCTGAAGCGGCCGTAATTGCTGAGAGGTTGCCAACGGACACTATCGTGCAGCTTGTTATGCGAATGAAAGCGCGCAGCGGGGCCAAGATGATGGCATCGCTTCCCGTGCCGGTCGCGGCATCCGTTGCAGAGAGAATGACCGAACTCTCAGGAGCGAGAAAGTCATCATGAAGATCAAGGCGGAGCTGCTCAGCCTCTTGAAGAGCAATCTGAAGGAAGACCGGAATGCACGCACTTTCGCTCCTGCGAGGGACGGCTTTCAGGTTTTTCTTCGAATGCATCGAGTTGGCGAGCAGTCGCCCGGGGAAGTTCCACAGTTTAGTCAATTGCAAAGCAGACCGCCGGTTCCAAAACCGGCGGTTTCTACTTTAACACGCCATAGCAGTGTGCAAGGCGAGACGCAAGACAAGCTAAAGTCAAGCTCAACGGTTGCCGATCTACACGGTAGTGTACCTAAGCAGAAGCAATCTGCTCGCAAGAAGTCAGGTGACCTTGCAGAGACGATTGCGACAAATGCAACCCATGCGTTGCCGGTCAACGTTGCAGGTGGTACAGTCACTGTGTCTGACGCAGCTTCCATGCTTCCCTCCGTGAAAAGCATCAACAAACTTGAAGTGTCAAGTCTCGGAGCTGCACATCCAGCAATCTTGAATACGAATTCTCCTTCGCTCGGTTCTTCCGATATCGGAGCAGCAAAGGCACCCCTGTCCACAAAGGCCGAGACAGGCGCAGAGAGCAAGCAGAGCGGCATTTCGAATACCATCGTATCCAAACCTGAACCTTTGGCGAGATCCCCGCGCTCGCATGCTGAGCCCCCCGCGAAAGCCATGTCGGTGGATAGTCAACGCCCGTCGGAGGCACGTGCCACAGAAAAGACTGTTTACAATGGTGGTCAATCTGTGCCGACCGCTCAAACAAGTAGTCTACGCCGTCAATCAGACTCTCACGCTGCGACAGTACCAGAGCGTGTGGTGGAGGCGAAGACACTGGACTCGGGGCTGCACAGACCGCCAGTCGTTCGTGTGGCGAGAGAGATCGGCATTTCCAGCAATTTGAACAATACACATTTGCCACTGGAAACAACTCGGACTGAGGCGAAAGTGCCTCCGCGCTCAGTCGAATCAGTAGTACGCGCGTCCCGAAACGATCTTGCCTTTGGCTTGGAGCTGGAACCGGGCTCAAGGAGAAACCTACAGGGATCTCTGAATAAGGAAGGCCGGGAACGACAAGATACAACACGTGACACCCAGCAGATCCTGCCGACAAAACAGAGTCCAGAGAGTCTGGTGCCCCGGCCGGCAGGGCAAGGGGCGAATCTGTATCAGCATGCTTTGAAGACGGAGACAAAGCAGATTGCAAAGGAAGGGATTCTGAGCAGGGAGGTTCACTTTGAATCCCTTGGAGCGGCAGTTGTAGCGGATAGCTCTATTTCAGAGACCATGAGCTATCGGAAATCTTTGGCAACGCCGCGCGGTTTCACAGATTCTGCTTCTACTGGAAGTCTGACAAAAGAGGCTCCTACTCAGGAAGGAGCGAGAAAACATGATTCCGGGTACGTTTCTGCCTTGAGCAAGTCTATTGACGAGGTCGCCAAGGATACGTCAGCAGAGTCGGCACAGATGCACCCGTACCAGCCCAAACCGATGGCTCTTAACCGTTCACAAAACCCGGTTATTGCACCACGTCAGCAAGTTCTTCCTGACATCGCTTCGCTGTTCAGGAATGACGTGAGAAGTGATCACAAGGCGACCGATCCCGGCCTTTTTGGACAGAACAGCACGGGCTGGCAGAATAGAAGTAAAACGAGTGCAAGTGCGGATAGCAACCCAATCGTGTACTCACTGGACAACTTAGACCCCTATGCGAAGGGAAGCAGCTCTGCGAAAAGTCATAACAATTCTTCGGGCGTTGAGAATGAGCCGAGCCATGCGGACCAGTTTAAGGCAGCATCTTCAGGGCCATCGTTTTCCCCAAACGGACTGACCGGCGTAACTGCAAAGGCGGCAGCTTGGGGTCGATTGGCAAATGAGGCATTGCAGGCGGCACTGCAACAGGCACTTGAGCAATCCCGTCGCCGGGTAGCAGAACCTGATGAACTTCGCTTGGTCGTCCCGTTCGGAGAATTTGGCACATTGGATATCGATGTCATTCGCGAAAACGACCTATACTCTATTCGAATCGCGGCGGATCCGACAGTTGCTGCCGTGATGGAAGAGCAGAGAGGTCAAATTGCCGTCTGGCTGCGGGATCAAGGTTATCCTGTTCAACAGATAGAAATCTCGGAACGGGGTTCGAAGCAGTATCCTCAACACACACATTCCGACCGTGCTCCTCAAGACGGGGACCCATCGCAAGACGGCAGCGTTCGGCATCCGGACGACCCAGAGAGACGGCTTGACAGCTCGAATCAAGCCACCTCCGATCGACCTGCGTTCTTCGGACGTCGTGTCTGGACGGCATAGGTATGAATTGCCCTTGCCAAACTTAAACCTCTCCCAAAAGTATCTCTAAAGCACGTATTGTCATAACTTTGAGGCGTCCCTTGAGCTTGGCCTACGCTTTGCAATACGTGAGTTGAACCATGAGACCTTCGACGAAGAACATGCCGATCTGCACGTGCGGGAATCGGCGATTCAAGGCCCTGCAAGAGGCGCGGTCCAGAACTGGCAAGCGCCAATTCACGGTTGAGTGTCTCATTTGTGGTCGACCACAGGAGGTAACCAAGACGAGTTACGCACTGTGCAAGTACTTGATGACTCACGAAGCCAGTACGGCATTTCTGCAGCTCTTCGAACTGGAGCGATAAGATGAACGTCAACGCAACAAACAGCACTTTCAATATCCCTGCTGCCGGCCAGCTTAGTTCACGGCAAGACACTCTCGACCAACTCGACTTCCTCGAGATGCTGATAGCTCAAATGCAGAATCAGGATCCCCTTAGCCCGATGGACAGCCAAGAGTACGCATCTCAACTGGCGCAGTTCACGTCGGTGCAAGAGCTGGGTGCGATTAAAGCCGCGCTTAACGAGTCCATAGACATGAACCTCTTGATGACTCAGTCAATCAATGGGAATCTTGCGGCAGCCCTCGTAGGCAAGGTAGTACGCGCGCAGAGCGATCGCATTGAATTTGACGGTGCAAGCGGAGCCGACTTGCGATTCAATTTAGGCCAAGCGGCAACTTCAATTCAAGTCAATGTGACCGATGCGGACGGCAATGCAATCCGCACACTCTCCATGTCAGCGCATTCAGCAGGTGACACAGCAGTCTACTGGGATGGCCGAGACAACGACGGGAATCTGGTGCCTTCAGGCACCTATTCATACTCTGTTTCAGCAAAGAACGCCAGTGGAGAGGCGATTAGCGCCACAACCTACGTTCAGGGAGTGGTCAGTGCTGTGAACTACGAGGGTGGTCGGGTGAGTTTGACAGTGAACGGCTACCAGTTATTCTTGGGCGACATCCTCTCGGTGATGGCCGACGTGCCACCCCCAGGAGGCAACTCTGCTTTGCAGGGGTGATCAAAGTGAGCGAGATAGATACACTTCTCAATGGACTCTCGGCTGTAAATCCAGTAGGCTCTCCAGCTTCTGTTCAGAAGCACGTGCCCGCGTCTCCAAAGCGCGGGCCGGAATTTGAGAATATATTTGAACACACTCTGCGTGATACACAGCCTGTTACTTTCTCCTCGCATGCTCAGAATCGTCTGCTTCATCGGCAAATCAGCTTGAGCGATCCTCAAATGGCAAGGCTTGAGAAAGGCGTCAGCAGCGCAGCAGACAAAGGCGGGGAATCGTCGCTGGTACTGCTCGACAATCTTGCCTTCATTGTTAGTGTGCGTAACCGTACAGTCGTGACGGCATTGGATCAGTCGCAAACGGGATCGCACGTCTTTACACAAATTGACAGCGCAGTTATAGCATAACCATTCAACGGGCCGGTCCTCTTGCAGGAGGCCCCAAACCGAGCTGAACGACAGAAGCTCGAAGAGGGAAACAAACTATGATGACATCATTATTCAGCGCAGTATCGGGTCTTTCGACCCACCAGGCAAAGATGGATGTCATTGGCGACAACCTCGCCAATGTCAATACCATCGGCTTCAAGCAGAGTCGTGTCTCGTTCGCCACGGGATTCTCGCAACTGCTGAAGCCAGCAGAGGGACCGATTGACTCGCGCGGCGGTAGCAACGCAATCGAAGTTGGTCTTGGTACCCGGATCAATTCGATTGACCGGATTTTCTCGCAAGGTAACTTTGAGAACACCGGGAATCGAAATGACCTTGCTATTCAAGGTGACGGCTTCTTCGTGCTTGGGGACGGTCAAAGGCAGTATTTTAGTCGAGCCGGTAACTTTCAGATTGACGCGGATGGCTCATTGCTTGCGGCGGGCGGCAGGATGCACGTGCTCGGTAGGCTGGCAGACAAGAACGGTACTTTGATTCCTTCTTCGGCGATTGAGCCGCTCACGCTGCCGTTCGGTGAAAAGGATCCTGCGCGTGCAACAACAGAGATTCGATACTTCTGCAATCTTGATGCAAATTCTTCTACCCGTCAAACCTACGCTGCGTCGTTTGCTTTCGCAGCTGATGGTGTTCCGGCAACTCGTGCTACTGCGCTTAACAGCCTTGATCAGGCGACCGCGCCGATGGACGACGGCGATATTATCCGGCTCACTGCGACCCGCCGTGACGGAACGGCAGTGAATCTCGAGTTTGTGTACGGCGAAGGTAACAACGGTACTACTCTCGGTGATCTGTTGGATCACTTCAACTCCGAACTCGGGTTTGACAGCGAGGGCGAGGGCGGCTCCCAATTGACAATCGACGCTGCCGGCAAGATGGTTTTGAAGGACAATTTGGCCGGGACGAGCGGCACAACAATATCTATGTCCTTTGAAGACATAAACGGTTCATCAGCATCCTCAATGCTCCTGCCGACGTTTGTGAACACGCAGTCCGGTATGACCGGCACTCATTCCGTTTCCATTTATGTGTACGACAGTCGCGGAGAGCGTCACAAAGTTGAAGTGAACTTCACTCAAGACACGTCGCAATCCAACACTTGGAACTGGGAGGCCGTTGTCGATGACGGCGGAATCAACGACATCAATGACCGGCTGATGGGTAACACCGGTACGGTTCGTTTCAATAGTGACGGATCCCTGTTGAGCTTTGATGGCGGCCCGCTTACGTTTACGCCCGCTCAGGCACAGTCCCTGGTAGTCAATCTCAATGCCGGAACGGTTGGAACCTTTGATGGTATCACACAGTTCTCTGCACCTACCACAACCATTGCGATTCATCAAGACGGACACGCGATGGGCGTGTTGTCCGACTTCACGGTCGATAACGAAGGCAAGATAATCGGCAGTTACTCGAACGGAATCTCGCGCACCCTCGGGCAGATTGCCTTAGCGCGCTTCGCGAATCCTTCCGGATTAACACTGTCAGGTGAAAACATATATAGTGCGACGGTGAATTCAGGTGATCCATTGATCGGGGTCGACAACGGAAACGTCAACCAGATCTATGCGGGTTACCTGGAACTCAGCACGGTGGACATGGCTGAGCAGTTTACGGAGATGATCATCGCTCAGCGTGGATTCCAAGCAGCGTCCCGTGTCATTACAGTGGCAGATCAGCTCCTGAATGAAGTGACGCAGCTTAAGCGGTAAGTTAGCATGAGTGTGGCGCGCCCTTAGGTGGGCGCGCCACACCAAGCCACCTGCTTAAACTCCCGCTTTCGGCCTTCCTCCCGGCTCGACCACCGCCGCCATCGTACGTACTGCCCAATTGGTCGCAATACAGTTTAACACTCCTCTGGACAACGATGGCAGAAAAGAAAACTGAAAAACAGGTAAAGCCTGAAGCTCAGGTGCAGCAACCTGAATCGGGCAGGAAGTTGCCGCTCAAGCGGATACTCATCATATCGGGTATCCTTTTGGCACAGGCTGCGGCTGCCTTTCTCATACAAAAATCCATCTTCTTCCCTGACACATCCGCGCAAGCAAAGTCCACGGAAAGTAGCTTGGTATCAGATGGGGCGACCGACACCGCGGATCACAAAGACGGCAAAGGGAGCGCGAAAGGCGAGGCTGTCTCAGCCGCAGGAGTTGCCCTCCTCGATGAGATCATTGTGAATCCTGCAGGGACTGGTGGCAGACGATTCCTTTCGACCATAGTTGGCCTGACGCTCTCCAATCCAAAATCAGAAGCTGAGATCGCATCGAAGATGCCACTGTTGCGCGACGCGACCATTTCCCTGCTAGGCTCAAAGACGCTCGACCAGCTCGCGAGTCTTAGCTATCGTGATACCCTTCGGCAGGAACTTCAGGTCTCAGTCAATTCGCTTCTGACGGAAGCGCCAGTTAAAGGAATAATCTTCTCAACTTATGTCCTTCAGTAGCAACTCATGAGCAAAATACTCACTCAGGAAGAGATAGACGCGCTGTTGAGAAACGTCTCCAGCGGGCAGGGTGTTCAAGTTTCGAAAGGTGCAGGCGAACGACCCATTCACCTTTATGACTTCAAGCATCCCGATAGAATCTCAAAGGATCAACTACGCGCTTTGCGCACAATCCACGATGCCTTCTCCCGCACATTCGGTACTTATCTTTCGGGAACCCTGAGGACTCTTGTGGATATCAACTTGCTCTCTATAGATCAAGCCGCCTATTCCGAGTACATGCTCTCGTTGTCAGTTCCATCCTGTCTTTACATCGTTTCGTCGCATCAGCTCAAGGGATCGCTAATTCTTGAGATCTCGCCTCAATTCTCGCTGATGGTCGTAGATCGGCTCTTGGGCGGCATGGGGACGAGACAGGACGGACTTCGTGAATTGACGCTGATCGAGCAAACAATTCTCCGTCGTGTTGTAGACTCGGGACTCTCGGCACTGGCCGATGCATGGCGGACCGTGACTCCGCTGTCGCTGTATGTGGAGTCGTACGAGTCGAATCCTCAGTTTGTTCAGATCGCACCTGCTTCGGAATCAGCTGTAGTTATCTCGTGTGAAATTGTTGTACGGGATTACACGTATCCTCTGAATATCTGTTTTCCCTACTTTGTGCTCGAACCGACCATGAGTAATCTTTCAATCGGATGGACAAATCTAAGTTCCCGTAGCATCAACCCGGAGGAACGCAACGAGCTTCTTGAGCGCATCCGCTTAAGCAAGTTGCCTATTCGGGCGCAATTGGGGTCGACTAAACTAAACATGCGCGAATATCTCTCGCTCAACACGGGCGACGTCATTCTTCTTGAACAGCGCACAGATGATCCAGTCAAAGTATGGGTCGATAAACGAGTCAAGTTCTGGGCGGAGCCTGGAAATTCAAAACATCAGCAAGCTATTCGAATCACCAGAGTAATCTCCAATCAGGAGGAGATCGTCCATGAGTGAAACATATCGTGTTCTCGTAGCCGATGACTCACGAATCAGGGCAGAGCGCCTATTCACCGAGCAATTTGAGAAATCGATCCGCTCCTTCCTTGAACGCGAAGTCCGTGTTGAGATGGTCGGACCTTTTGCTTTTGACTACAAGGAAGTGAAGGCTGCGCTCTCTGGTGAAGTAGTGATGTGCACGGTTGTTACGGTAGACCTTTCAGCGGCAAAGACGATATTTCTCATGAAAAGAGATGATGCGGCGCTACTTGCCGATCTTCTAAACATGGGGGACGGTTCCGCGCGCTTCATTGCTGAGGAGCATCTTGAGCCGATCCGTGATCTGTGCCGCGAGGTGACTGGGGTCTACTATAGCGAGGTTGCAAAGGCGGGTGGTCCGCATCTGGTGACTGAAGATGCAAGGGCAGTTGTAATCGACACCTCGCCTCAGGACTTCATCGGCTCATGGTCTGTTACCGAGCTAACCGTTATGCTTGACCAGCCGATCACGATCGTAAAGATTACGTCGAACGAGCTAATAGATGTTCTTTTCCCTCAACTTCCTGCGGCGAAAAAGCAAGCAGTTCAAACAGAAGGAAGCGATGCCTTTGACCCGGCGCTGAAAAGGGAAATGGGGCTTGTCATGGATATTGAGTTGCCTATCTCGATTGAACTTGGCCGGACGCACATGCTTATTCGCGATATCGTGAAGCTGTCCCCTGGTTCTGTCGTCGAATTAGACAAATTGTCAGGCGAGCCGGTTGATCTGTTCGTCAATAGCAAGAGATTCGCTCGCGGCGAAGTTGTGGTGATTGAGGAGAACTTTGCAGTTCGTATTACCGAGCTGATAAATCCGGAAGAACGGCTGAACGCGAGTAAGAACTGACAATGGGAATTGATCTGATTAAGACGTTTGCGTCACTGGCAGTTGTTCTTGGACTCATTTTTCTACTTGCATGGGCGTTCAAGAAATACCTCCCGTCAGGACACCTTAATCAAAAGGAACAGGACGGATGGCGTCTGCTTGGAACGAAGTCCATTGGACCCGGCAGGCAAGTTGTCGTTCTTGAAGTAGGAAGCAAGTTGCTCTTGATTGGTGCGACAGACAAATCACTATGTGCCTTAATGGAAATTGAGAGCGAGGCGGACAAAAGCAGCATTGTGAGCGCTTTGAGCGGTAAGGCCACGGCATCATTCTCCGATATCCTTAAGCGGAGCACCTCGAAGTGAGGAGAGTGCTTTTCATCGTGACCGTGCTGTTCGCTCCAGCGGTGTTCGGGCAGACACTGCCGACAGTATCACTCGAGTTTGGAAGCAATCCGGACCCTGCGAAAACGGTGACAACGCTGCAGATTGTCGGTTTGATGACGCTGCTTGCCCTCGCGCCCGCACTTGTCCTGATGATGACGAGCTTCACTCGCATTATTGTTGTGTTCCACTTTCTTCGGCAAGCCATGGGCGCGGCGCAGGTGCCGCCTGCTCAACTAATGGTCGGACTCGCCTTGATCTTGACCTACTACGTGATGAGTCCGGCAATAAACCAAGCGAATACTAATGCGCTGCAGCCTTTTCTGCGTGGCGAGATCGAGCAAAGTGTTGCATGGCAGAATGCTGCAGAGCCATTCAAGGAGTTTATGCTTCGGCAAGTCAGAGAGAAGGATCTTGCTCTGTTCTCGAAAATGGCCAGCGATTCTGCACCAGCAAATGTCTCTGAAATCGGGCTTTCGGTTCTCCTGCCAGCTTACGTCGTCAGTGAGTTGCGTATCGCATTCCAGATTGGCTTTGTGATATACCTACCGTTCCTGATAATTGACATGGTCGTTTCGTCTGTCCTTCTGGCAATGGGAATGATGATGCTCCCGCCTGTCACAGTTAGTCTTCCGTTTAAGATCCTACTTTTTGTTATGGTGGATGGTTGGTATCTACTGGTGCAATCACTCGTCGAGAGTTTTCACTGAGGAATTCATGACACAAGAATTAGCTGCATATCTCACCAGCCATGCGCTGACGACCGCGCTGGTAGTTAGTGCACCGATGTTGCTGGCCGGGATGATTGTGGGTGTTGTCGTTTCGATATTTCAGGCAGTCACACAAATCAATGAAATGACATTGGCATTTGTGCCTAAGATCGTAGTCACGGCATTAGCACTTCTCGTGTTTATGCAGTGGATGGCCGCTAAGTTAGTAGATTTTATGACTTACGTTTTCGCACTTATTCCGACCATCGCGAAATGAAAACGCGGGAGAATATCCTTCAGATCCTGCGGGACATTCGCTCTCTCCCGACGTTACCTGACAGCGCGACCAGAGTTCTTGAGCTTGCTGACAACCCCGAAGCGTCTCCGCGCTCCTTGGCGGAAGCCGTAGACAGTGACCCTTCCATTGCAACCCGACTGTTGAAGTTAGTCAATTCACCCTACTTTGGAATACGCGGGACGGTTACGAGTATTCAGCAGGCCTTGGTCTTCCTGGGTGTTTCCAACTTAAGAAATCTTGTGCTCTCGAGCAGCGCGATGGATCTCTTCAGCAAGGATGGCGAGGTCGGCTCTTTTTCGCGTAAAGACCTTTGGTTGCATTCTCTCGCTACGGCGCTCGCGGCACGGGAGCTCGCAAAAGTCACGCGATCGGCGGATCCTGAAGTTGCTTTTACGGCTGGCTTGATTCACGATGTGGGCAAAGTTGTTATTGACCGGTACTTTCACGATGACTTCAAGCGAATTATCGTGCTAATGGACACTTATCATGTTCCAATGCGTGACGCAGAGGCTGCCGTAATTGGAATAGACCATAGCGAGGTCGGGCGATATTTGACGGAACGCTGGTCGCTGCCGAAAGTTCTGCAGGATTCAGTAGGATGCCACCATGAGCCGCGACGTGCTACAAGTGACCCAAAACTTGCCGCGTTAATCGGCTATGCGGATCATGTCGCGAGAAAACTTAGACTTGGTCAGGGTGGTGGCGAGAATCCCGTGCTAAACGATGATTACTCGTTGTTTGTGCATTTGTCAAGTGAGGACATCGACGACTTCTGCCGGGACGCTGAAGGCCGCATAGTCGAGCAAATTGATGCGTTTGTAGAAATTGCTTCATGATCCTCCCGTTCAGCATCGAGATGGTCGAGCAGTTTGTGCTCGTCTTCATTCGGATTAGTGCTGCACTTGCAGTACTACCGGTATTCAGGCATCGTGCGGTTCCCAATACAATCAAGGCGTGCCTTGCTGTTGCAATGGCGCTCTTAATTGCACCAACAACAGAATCGGCGACACTGCCAGCAAGCTCGACCATCTGGGACTTTGTCTTCATGGGTCTTACGGAGACTCTCTGCGGACTCCTTATGGGATTTGCCGGCCAGTTCGTTTTCTATGCAATTGAGATTTGCGGGCGAATCATCGGTTTGCAATCAGGGCTTTCCATTGTTGCCACGATCGATCCTAACAGCGAAACGCAAAGCGACGTACTCACGCAGGTCTACGAAATGCTGGCGATCTTGATCTTCCTATCGCTTGACGGGCACTTAATGATGCTTGAAGCAGTTCGTGCAAGCTTCGATACAATTGCAATTGGTGGACTAAGTGTTGACGGTAAACTTGCAGAGTGGTCCATCGCTCAGTCTGGAGTCATATTGTTTCACGGAGTGCAGCTTGCCGCACCAATGATGGTTACGTTGTTTCTGAGCGATGTTGCACTTGGTATTCTCACCCGAGTTGCTCCTACAATGAATGTCTTTGTGCTCGGCTTTCCTCTTAAAGTTGGATTGACATTGTTCTTTGCCGGCCTAACGACAAGCACCGTAGCCGCCATCTTCAGCCAGCAGTATAGTGACTTCAGCAGGGAAATCCCGGGCTTCTTGCGCCTACTTACGAACTAGCTTCACATGTTTGATCGCGACTCACGCACTGAGAAACCGACACCCCGCCGCAGGACGCAGGCGCGGGAGAAGGGTTCCGTTGCGAGATCGCAGGACCTCAATTCCGCAGTTGTGCTGCTCGGTGCCGCCATGACGCTTACTTGGCTTGGTTCAAGTATGGTCAGCGGACTTGGAGAGATTCTCAAGGAACTACTAAAGCGATCAGGACGACTAGAGCTTAGTACCAACGAGATAAGGGACTTGGCAGCTCTCGAGATTCTTGAAGTTGCCAAAGTCGTATTGCCCTTTCTTGTATCGCTTATGCTTGTGGGATTTCTTGTGAACGTGCTGCAAGTGGGTTTTCATCTGTCTTGGAAGGCTGCGACTCCCAACTGGTCGCGCCTGAATCCATTATCAGGCTTCAAGCGGTTCTTTTCAATTCGAGCATTGGTTGAATTGTGCAAAAGCCTGTTGAAGCTTGGTCTTGTCGGCCTTGTGCTATTTTTCACCTTACAAGCAGCTTCTCTCGAGTCATCCTGGCTCTTCTTCATGCCGAAGGAACAAATGATCCCCGAAATGGGACGAAAGCTCGACGATCTCTTTCGAGCTGCGGCATTCGTACTGTTGGCTATCGGCATCATCGATTACTTGTACCAGCGATACGATCATGAGCGTTCGTTGAAGATGACGAAAGAAGAAACCAAGGAGGAAGCAAAGCAGCAAGAGGGAGATCCAAAAGTAAAAGGCAAGATTCGCGAGATCATGATACGGTCGACTTTGAGACGAATGATGAAAAGCGTGCCGGAGGCGGACGTTATCATTACCAATCCGACCCATATCGCTGTAGCCCTAAAGTATGATAGACAAAAGAGTTCGGCTCCAGTCGTCGTTGCGAAGGGTGCTAGGAAAGTTGCAGAGCGGATCAAGGAGATCGCAGCTGAACACGGAGTGCCGATTGTTGAGAATAAGCCCCTCGCACGTACACTGTTCAAAAGTGTAGATGTCGGAGTGGAGATTCCAGTTGAATTGTATAAGGCGGTTGCTGAGATCCTTGCCTACGTCTATAAGATCAAACACAGATTCTTCGGAGTTGCATAGCCTGTAATGAACAACGCACTGACAGCAAAGAGTACTCAGCGTCAAAGTCATAGCGCGCTTGGCAACCTGCTCAGGCAGAGTGACATTATTATGGCGCTCTGCCTCGTCGCGATCGTCGTCGTGATGATCATCCCGATTCCGACATTTGTGCTCGATATCGCGTTGGCCTGCTCTATCGCGCTTTCACTGGCGATTCTGCTGACTGCGCTTTACGTCGAAGAGCCGCTGCAGTTCTCCGTGTTTCCGGGCTTGCTATTGGTTGTTACATTATTTCGTCTCGCTCTGAATGTCGCAAGCACTCGCCTCATTCTTGGGCAGGCCGACGCAGGTTCAATCATAACGGCATTTGGCGGTTTTGTCGTCAAAGGAAACTACTTTGTTGGATTGGTTATCTTCATAGTTCTTGTTGTAATCAATCTCATTGTGATTACGAAGGGATCCGGTCGTATAGCTGAGGTTGCAGCGCGATTCACATTGGATGCAATGCCTGGAAAGCAGATGGCGATCGATGCGGATCTGAACCAAGGCATGATTGATGAAACAGAGGCGCGTAGGCGTCGAGAAAAGATTTCTCGAGAAGCTGACTTCTATGGCGCAATGGACGGTGCTTCGAAGTTCGTTCGTGGGGACGCCATCGCAGGTTTAATGATCACTGGTATTAACATTATCGGTGGGTTCGCAGTTGGCGTTATTCAGCAGGGTATGACATGGCGCGAGTCGGCCGCAACTTTTACAATCCTGACGGTTGGTGACGGTTTGGTTTCGCAGATTCCTGCGTTGCTGATCTCCGTTGCTGCGGGTATCGTTGTTGCACGAGCAGCGTCGGAGAGTAATCTTGGCGCGGACATCACCAGTCAGCTTCTTGGACATCCGCGTGCAATCTATATCGCCTCCGGTGTCCTTGCGCTGTTCGCCTTCACGCCCGGGCTGCCTACGTTACCCTTCCTGGTTCTGGCCGGATCTACATTCGCTCTCGCGCGATTAAGTGCTGCTCGAAAGGCAGAGTCAGTGATGGGGAAGGAGTCGGACAAGCCCGGGGTGCAAAAACCACAGGACCGCCTCGAGGACTATGTCCTGGTAGACCCGCTCGAAGTCCAAATAGGTTACGGTTTAATTCCGCTTGTTGAAGGCGGACCGGGCGGCGATTTGCTTGACCGCATTACAGTCTTGCGCAGACAAATGGCAGCGGATACCGGATTCGTTATTCCGCCCGTTCGGATCAGAGATAATACGCAACTTGCACCGAACATCTATATCATTCGAATTCGAGGCAGTGAAGCCGGACGAGGAGAGATCCGCCCCGGAATGCTAATGGCTCTTGCTGGAGGGGAGGGAGGATTGAAAGTTGAGGGTATCCCGACTAAAGACCCGAGCTTCGGGCTTCCGGCAATCTGGATTTCGCGGGAGCAGAAAGAACTTGCCCAATCGCGTGGTTACACTGTAGTTGAGCCTGCAGCAGTCGTATCGACACATCTGTTAGAAGTGCTGAAACGTGAGAGCTACCGCCTGATGACTCGCGAGCTTGTGCAGGAGTTGCTTGAGGCTGTTAAGAGAACTCATAAAGCTGTAATCGAGGAACTTACGCCAAGTCAATTAGGTGTCGGACAGATTCAGAAGGTTTTGCAGAATCTACTGAGAGAGGGATTGCCAATTCGAGATATGGCAACGATACTCGAGACCCTTGCAGATTATGCGCCGATGACAAAGGATCCGGAATACTTGACTGAGGCGGTAAGAGCGTCATTGTCCAAGGCGATTGCAGAAAAATACGAGGATGAACCCGGCAAATTGTCGGCGATGGCATTAGAGCCTAAAGTAGAGCAGATGATCACTGAGGGCTTACGCTCCGCCGCCAAAGAAGGAACTGAGTTTGCCCTTCCATCTGCAGTTTCGAATCGCCTCATCACATCAATGAAACAAATAGCGCAGGGCATGCTGAATCGTGGGTTCCAACCCATTCTAGTGACCATGCCGGGAACTCGTGCGTTCCTAAAGCGCATGCTGGAGATAGAACTCCCAAACCTGATCGTACTCTCAACGGCTGAGCTGCCTCCGTCTACGAGCATTCAGCCCATGGGCACGGTCAAGATCGAAGGATAATGAGATGAATACACGTACATATTCAGGTCGCACGTTTGCAGAAGCGCTTAGCAAGGTCAAGGCAGAGTTAGGTGACAATGCAGTAATCCTCAAAAGTGAGAAGAAGTCCACTTCCGGTTCGTTCGGGCTCGGTGGCAGGGACTTTTATGAAGTAACGGTTGCCGATGGCAAGGAACTTCAAGTAAATGTTGAAACTGGCACCGAATTTGCCAGCGAATTGAATGTGAAACTTCAAGATGCCACATCTGAACGACGGGCGCCGAGCCAGGCCTACGAAATCGCCTTACTACGGTCGGAGGTAGCAGCGTTGCGCGATCAGCTCTCGGATATCGTCAAGTATTTTAAGTATAGCAATTTGCCGTCAATGCCCGAGCAACTTACACGTTCACTGTCGCGAATGACAGAAGCGGGTTTTGAAAGGGAGCTGGCGACAGACCTGACGACGGAAGCGCTCGTGCAACTTGGCCCTGTTCAGCTTGAATCGCCGGAACAGATTTCCAGATTCGTCATTGGCAAATTGGCACAAATGGCTCCTCCCGCGGTAAATCGCCCCAGTTTCCGAAAAGATAGTCCGTTCAAGATCGCGTTGGTCGGCGCTCCCGGTGCCGGAAAGACTTCGACTCTGCAGAAACTTGCCACAGACCCCAAAGGGTACGGGAAGCTTAGGCTGGGACTGATTTCCCTCGATACTCATCGTCTCGCTGCAGTTGAACAACTGCGCACCTTCGCACGGGTTTCAGGGTTGCCGTTGGAAATTGTCTATCAAGCCAAAGACGTGGTTGCAGCGCTTCACAAACTCTCGGGGTGTCAGGTTGTACTCATTGATACTGCCGGCTGCGCTCCTGGTGAGGACCAAAAGCTGCTTGAACAGCAGGCGATGCTGCAGGTGCTGGAACCCGATGAGACGCATTTGCTCCTAAACTCGACAACTCGAGTCACAGAGCAAGCTGCCGTGGCACGCCGTTTTCATGACTCTGAGGTTACTCATCTTAGCTTCTCGCGTTTGGATGAGAGCGAACAGCCTGGCGCATTGGTCTCAATTTCGCGCCTGACGGGTAAACCCATAGCGTGGCTGGCGAGCGGGCAGGATTTTCTCAATCGTCTTGAACGATATCGGCCAGATTGGCTGGAGTCCAAAGTATTTGGTTCCAGTACAACCGCAGCATCAGGCTCATTGCAAAGTAAGACAGCAGAGGTAGGAGTGTAAGCCATGTCAAAGAAACAACACTCTGCCCTGCATGATCTTCTTGTGTCTTTGCGTCGTGTGCTTGTGCTGCTGGTTACCGCATTCGCAATCGCAATGGAATGGCCCATTCATGTTATCGCCGCACGAGTTATCATACTCTGGGCAACGCTGGTCGTGGTGACTCACGTGGCCGAGATTCTCTTTCAATACCTGACCCAACGCGCGCTTGAGCGGCAGAACGACATGATTTCCCAGACTTCACGTGGAGCGGTCAGCTCCTAATCCTTGCCAATGAAGGCGGTCAATACAGCGGCTAAAGGGTGGGAGGCTTACGTCCTCACACAAAGTCCTGAACTGCGCGAGCAGTTGCTGCTTGAGTATTTGCCAATGGTTCGCCGCCTCGCCTCGCGTCTTCTTGGAACTTTGCCCCGCAGCGTTCGACTCGATGATCTGGTCTCTGCCGGCGTGATGGGTCTGCTTGCGTCTATTGATAACTTTGATCCGTCCCTTGGAATCAAGTTTGAAACGTACGCAATGACTCGTATACGTGGGGCGATGGTTGATAGTCTGAGAGAGTTGGATTGGATCCCTCGCTCCATTCGTCAGAAAGCTCGAAAGCTTGAGCGTGCCATCGATGCGCTCACTCAACGCCTCGGTCGAGCACCTGAGGATGCAGAACTTGCAGAGTTCCTCTGCCTGCCGATGGAGGAATATCGGTCGTTGCTGAATGACGCAAACGTTGCGATACTACTCTCTCTTGACGACACTCTGCGTGGGCAGGATGGCAGCGAATCACCGCTTGCAGATTCAACACCTGACCCAAACACGCGCGGGCAAGATGAGAAGTTGGAAGAAGAGGAAGTCCGCGAGCTGCTGGTCGATGGCCTGCGCGATTTACCGGAGCAAGAGCGCTTGGTCGTCGCGCTGTATTACTACGAAGAGCTGACGCTCAAGGAAATCGGCGAAGTTCTCGGCCTGACCGAGTCCAGAGCATCTCAAATACATGCAAAGGCGCTGCTTCTGCTAAGGGCGCGCGTTCGTGCGCGCATGCATGGCTAAGGAGCTTTCACTGACAGACGGAGAACATCTATGTTTCGACCGATCAACAGTGATGACTATACCCGATTCAGACCACCTGCGGAGCAGGTTCGTCAGGTTGATCCAAGCCATCCGGGTCAGAAGCGTGACTTTGCCTACGAAATCGAGCAAATCAATCGAGACAAGCATCAGGAACGAGAGCAGCAAGGTGAGCCGTTTGGTGAGGACACCTTTGAGCATACCGATGGAAAGTCCGAGAACGAAAAACAGAGTGATGCAGCAAACAAGCTTCATCAATCAAATGACCAACCTCTTGATGGGCATATTGACGTTGAGATATAGTTTCCTTCCTCTAATTTTACTCTCCTTGCTTGCTTGTGCGGGCTTGGGCGAGGGAGCAACCCTTTCTGGTGTGCGGTTTGGGTCGCACCAAGGGTTTGATCGCTTGGTCTGTGAGCTGTCTGAGCAAGTAAACTACTCATTGTCGCAAAAGAGCGCCGATCACATAGAAGTGCGTCTGCACAGTGTGGACGTAGATGACAGGTTCTTTCTCCCGAAGCTGACACCACAGATTAAGCTAATCTCGTCCGTTGAGGCATTTCGCGAGGGCGATCAAGACATCATTCTGGAGATTCGTGGTAATGTGCCTGTTGAAGCGCGGCCTATCGAATTGAAAGGTGAGCATTGGCGACTAGCATTTGACATTTCTGCTGTTGAAGCTGAGAGTCAGAAACCACCTTCGCAAGTCAAATCACCAGCTACTGAGACACCAAGAACACAGACACCTGCAAAGCCGCAGAAGAAGAACGAGTACGTTCCTGGTGACAAACCGATGGAGACGCGCTACGCCGACAAGGGGCAAGTTGACTCTACTCTGAAGAAACCGAAGGAGAGCAGTGTAGAGTCTTCAGATTCAAAGTCTGGACTCTTGGGGCAAGGTGTGGACTCGAGCGACGTGAAGTCTTTGACTGACGTCACTGGCAGTTCTACTGAGTCTCTGGATACAGCTAAGGTATTCGAAGTTTTGGCGGAGTTCTTCTATCTTGCGGGCGATAGGCAGACGGCGCGCGAGTTTGCGCAACTCTATGTGGACCACCTGAAACAGAGTGATGCGACTTCTGAAGTTGGACAGGTTCCAAGCCAACGGGCTTTGCCAATCTGGCTGATTTCTCTTATCGCTTTTGTCGCGGGTTTGGCAGGAGGAGTGCTTGGAAATCGCCTGCGGCTAATGAAGCTCCCTTATAACCTGAAGCATAGGCCCGAAGAAGCAAGTGATGCCGCGACTGAACTTGCGGAAGACATTGATGCACTCGACAGAGCAGTAGCCAGCGAGCATCCACTGGGAACTACCAAGCAAAGTGTTCCTGAGAGTATGACGCACGGTGCTAATCAGGAAGTTGCGGAAGAGGAGCAACCTGCAAGCGTTGAAGCCGCAATGAAAGAGTCGCTCATGGACCGGCGTGTGAAGCGGGTGCTCGAACTATCAGGTCAAAACAGGTCGCTGGCCGAGATTGCACAAGAACTTGACATGGGCCAGGACGAAGTAAAACTAATTATTGATTTGAATTCATAGGTCCCGATTGATGCCTCACTCTCTTCCTCTCCGCGTTGGCGAAATCTTGACAGCCAAGGTTCGCCGCAAACTCACCACAAACCGAGTTATGATTGATCTGAAGGGCCGGATGATGGTCGCTAATCCCGAGCAGCCTGTCTCGGTTGGAGACCAAATATCCGTCCAAGTCCTTGCAATCGCTCCCCGCATTCGCCTTCGGCTGCTCCCGCCTCCGCCTTACGCTCCGACTGGACCAGTACCTCTCGACCTGCGAACCTAACAACGGACATCCTGGGGATATCCGGCAGGTTCTGCCCAAGCTGGGACCCATTCACCCGCGACCGAAGGTTTCGCGCCTCCTAAGTCATTGAATATCAACACTCTATATCTTCTACCTCTGAGTGTGAAGTTGTTATAGCGTGTGGCACCATCCTTGCAGAGATTCTGCTACGGAGGAATCACGCCGCTATGATCAAAGGCATTCATACTTCAGGTTCTGCAATGCGTGCAGGTATCGTGCGCCAGGACATTACTGCGAACAACTTGGCAAACACAGGTACCGCAGGCTTCAAACGCGACCGTTTCCTGCTCGAAGAGCAAGTGGATGGGAGTAAGACGTCTGCCACGAAGCCACTGACAGATTCGCTTGCCGCTTCGCGCTATGTGAGCTTCGTTGCGGGTCCTCTCGAACCTACAAAAGCACCCCTTGACTTCGCTCTGCAAGGCAACGGGTTTTTTGTTGTGGCAGATGATTCCGGGACCTTCTACACTCGGAATGGCCGATTTGACCGGAACTCGGAAGGGATGGTCGTGGACGCACAGGGACGTAGACTGCAAGGACAGGGTGGTGACATTACCCTGCCTCCTGGTACAATTACCTTGAGCGATGACGGAAACGTTTCCGTCGATGGTGCAATCGTCGACAAACTCCGAATCGTGGAATTCTCTGCGCCGCACCAGCTCGAAAAGTCAGGCGAATCTCTGTTCTCGGATCCGAGAGCCGCGGCAGGTGAAACCGAAATTGCTCGCCCTCATGTCTCACAGGGTTTCTTGGAGCAGTCAAATGTCGATGCCGTGCGTGAGATGGTCGAGATGATCGCAACGGCACGTCACTACGAAGCAAGTTCGCGCCTGATGATGGCGCAGGACCAATCTCTCAATCATGTCGTAAACGACATTGGCAGAGTCTAACCTGAAAGACAATCATGATTAAAGCACTCTTTACAGCCGCATCAGGGATGCACGCCCAACAGGCGAATCTCGACAACACGGCGAACAATATTTCTAATGCGAACACGACTGCCTACAAGCGGACCCGAGTGGAATTCCAGGACTTGATTTACGAAAATATACGGGTTCCTTCGCCAACGGACCAAGGAACTACTCTTCCTGTCCCGCTGCAAATCGGCGGGGGCACACGTGTTGTCGCAAGCGTCAAGAACTTCGAGGTGGGATCGCCGCAGGAAACAGGAAATCCACTCGATCTCATGATTCGTGGTGACGGATTCTTCCAACTGCTAATGCCTGATGGAACGATCGGATACACACGAGACGGCGCTTGGAAAATTACATCCGAGGGTGAACTCGTGAACGCCCAGGGCCTTCCCATGGAACCGCCGATTTCAATCCCCTCGGACGCAACCTCAGTGCTGATTTCTCCTGAAGGTCGCGTTTCTGTCATGACACAAGGAAACGTCGAACCGTCCGAAATCGGCCAGATTGAACTTGCACGTTTCATTAATCCTGCAGGACTTCTGAACGATGGCGGGAATATCTACACGCAATCGGTATCGTCCGGAGACCCTTTGACCTCCACTCCCGGAACGGATGGCACCGGAATTCTCGAACAAGGCTACCTCGAGGCCTCGAACGTCGCCATCGTCAACGAGATGATAAATCTCATTACGGCCCAGCGCAGCTACGAACTTAACTCACGAGCCGTTCGAACAGCTGACGAGATGATCAATATTGCCACGCAACTGAAGCGGTAATGAAGCTCGCGCTTCCATTGTTTACTCTGCTGATTTCGGCGAGCACACAGGCAAATGACTTCGCTGTCTTGCGAGAAGCCATTGCACAGACTTGGCAGCCGGACGGTGTGCATGTGATTTGGGAGCCGCTGTTTGGCGACCCTGCCATCATGGCTGATTGGTCAGACGTTCGAGTAGAAAGTGAAATGCCGGAATGTGCGCTTGGTTTGCTTACTATTACATTCTCAGGCAAGAAGCCGGATGGAACGAGTGTGCGAGCGACATTCAAGGGGAGAGCGCGCATCTTCGGAGAGTGCTGGACTGTCGCATCACGGATCAACAGCGGGACTCCGATCAGAGAAGAAAATCTCGTTCGCCTCACTGCCGAATTGACTAATCTGCGAACGACTGCGCTTCGCGATCTCACTTCCATTGTTAACAAGCTCTCCGTCCGCTCACTTGTTCCGAGTCGACCTATTCTTCGGTCAGATGTTCGCGAGGCTCCAGTTATCCGCTCAGGCGAACCAGTGTCGGTAGTATTTACGCGGGGCCACATTAGTGTCATACTGGATGGAATTGCCATGATGGATGGCGGCGTTGGAGAGCAAATTCCAGTTCGCGTGCCGGAGATTCATAAGAACCGCCTGAAAGGAGTCATTCAAGATGACCATACGCTGCGTTGGGTTCCTTAGTCTGCTTCTCCTGCCGATCTGTGTAATGGCAGGCAGACAAGGAAATGGACTTGCACCTTCGCTTTACAGCGATTGCATCGCCCGCAATGTTGGCGACCAACTTACGATTCTGATTATCGAGAATGCTTCCGCAAGTGCCTCGGCAAGGACGAATACAAAAGGTGAGTATGACGCGGAAGTTTCGGCGGGCGGGACCGGCGCACTTGATTTTATACCGCTGCTATCGGGAAGTGGTTCCACCAAAAGCGAGCACAAGGGAACAGGAACAACGACTCGGCAGGGCACTTTGCGGGCGAGTATGGTCGCCAGAGTGGTCGAAGTGTTGCCGAACGGTGACTTGCGTGTGGAAGGACAGAAGTCCGTAATTATTAATGGTGAAAAGCAACTTACAATTCTATCGGGAACCGTGCGGCAGGTTGACATAACGCCTCATAACACGATTACCTCAGACCTGATCGGTGATGCCGAAATCAGCTACAAAGGAAAGGGTGTGCTCGCAAACACGGAGCGTCCCGGTTTCCTCGCCCGCATCTTTGACTGGATCTTCTAATGCGCATTGTTATTGCCCTACTACTACTAACTAACGTCTCCATGTGCGGAGTGCGTATCGGAGACATGACCAACTACCCCAATACGACGCCTGTTACACTGACCGGTTATGGCTTAGTAGTTGGCCTTGCGGGCACGGGAGACGGCAGTAAATCTACCTTTACGCCGCAAACCTTTGCCAACATGCTGAAGCAGTTTGGTATTGAAGTCGCCGCTGGAGACCTGAAACTGAAGAACGTAGCGGCAGTGATGGTCACATGCGAGCTTCCTGCAGGTGCCAAGCGCGGTGCGAGGTTAGATGCGCTCGTGTCTTCGCTGGGCGATGCAACCAGCTTACAAGGGGGAACGCTCTTGAGGACTGTACTGAGTGATCCCTGGGGAGTAGCGACTGCGGAAGTTCAAGGTCCTGTGTCCATAGGTGGATTTAACTTCGAATCGAGCGGCAGCAGAGTCTCGCGTAATCACTCGGTCGCAGGAAGAATTCCCACTGGAACTGTCCTCTTCGCCGATGGTCCCGAACTTCCGGCTCCTGCCGATAGCTTTATCCTCGTGCTTGAGCAGCCGGACCTGCGAAGCGCTGTCGCGATTACAAGGTCAATCAATCAATCGTTCGTTGGGTCCGCGCGAACTCAGGACCCTGCAACTGTCGTAATCTACATTCCCCCGCAATACCTGACACAGAGCGATCGACTGGAGTTTCAGTCCGTCATTGAAGACCTGGAAATCGATCCTGCAGGCACGGATCGCATTGTCATTAATGAACGAACGGGCACAATAGTCGTTGGAACAGAAGTTAGCTTGCTTCCAACCGCAGTTGCGCACGGAAATCTAACTGTTGAGATCAGCAAGCAACCTGTCATCAGTCAGCCTAATCCCTTTGGCGATGGTCAAACGATTGTTGAGAGTGTGACACACATTACCGTTGACAACGCCGGAGTCGGTCTAAAAGAGATCGACGGTGCAGCTTCTGCCGGAAATGTTGCGCGTATGCTAAACTCCCTGGGAGTTTCGCCGAGGGACATGATTGCTATTTTCCAAGGTCTTAAGGCCGCAGGTGCATTGCGCGCAGAACTGGTGATTATTTAATGGAAATTACGCCTCATACTCCACACTTTAGTAACCCGGTCGTCGAGGAGAAGCAACAAGCACTTGCTAATCTTAAGCAGGCGGTTGAGGGCTTTGAAACGCTATTAGCTCACCAACTACTGGAGTCGATGCAGAAAGACCTTGAGGGAAGTTCGCTGTTTGGCGGCGGAGTTGAAGGGAATACCATTGGCGCAATGGCGCAATGGGAGTTAGCAGGAAAGCTCGCTCAAGGTTTTGACCTCGGATTGGAGAGACAACTCAAGGCGCACATTGAGTCGCGAAAGGAGAACACATGAGTCCTGAAGCACACGAATTCGTTCGCGATCTTGGGTGCTTGAAGATCCACATTCAGCATCTGGAAACGCGTCTGCGGAAGAACGACCTCTCGGGAATAGAAACTGAGGCAGGAGAAGTGGAATCTACTCTCATTCAACTACTTCGAGCGCAACGCGCTTTACCGAGAAATGAGCAGCAGCAAATGCGCGGGCGCTTTGTAACTCTGCGTCAAGATGCGCTCCGTGTTCTCGAGATCTCTAGACGGATTCTGGATGAGAGCTTGCGTGCAACAGTGGAGCTGCTGGATATCATCGAGGCATCGAATGACTATGAGGGCCGCAAAAGCGGACGGTCAATCATGATTGACCGAAAGGCATAAAATATGAGCACGCTGTCCAACATTCTTGAGCAGGGCCGCAGGGCACTGCAGGTTCAGCAGTTAGCCATGCAGGTTATTGGCCACAATACTTCGAATGCCGGCACTGTCGGCTACTCGCGCCGGAGATTGGATCTTATGACTGCGCCGCCGGGGCAGAGTGGGCAATTCGGGATCGGTGCCGGCGTTGATGTCGACAGATTAGCACGAGTGCGAGATTCGCTGCTTGATACTCAGATCCGTGGAGGCACCAGCGTTTCAGCATACTGGGCAACACGTGATGATCAGCTTGGTCAAGTGGAGGAAGTCTTCAATGCGCTGGGAACTCAAAATCTTGGCGCGCTGCTGGACGGCTTCTGGCAAAGTTGGCACGACCTGGCAAATGACCCGGAAAACATGGCGCCACGCTACGCAGTGACAGAGCGCGCCAATGCGCTTGTAAACAGCTTGAGGCGCGTAAGCAGCAACTTAGGTGCTCAAGTTGAGCAAGTAAACGCACGAATTTCTGCGGGGGCGGAACAGATTAACCAACTTACGTCTGCAATCGCTGAGCTCAACGTGCGGATTGCCTCCCATGAGATCAACGGTGAGGAAGCGTCTGACTTGCGCGACTCGCGTGACCTTTTGATTGAGCAACTCTCCCAACTAACCAATATCTCCACACACGAACAGGCTGATGGCACCGTCAATATATACAGCGGCGGGCACATTATCGTACAACGCGACCTGAGCGTTGCCGTAACTGTTGACAGAGTGAGTACGGATCCCAAGCATAAGGTTGTACTCACTTTGGGCAATTCTCTTGGTGAGTGGAGGCCAATCGGTGGTGAAATGGGAGCGCTCTATGAGCAGCGTGACGTCGAACTGCCACGCATCCTTGCTCAGCTTGATCAATTTGCTCGAGATTTCAGTGCTACTGTGAATAGTATCCACATAAGCGGTTGGGGACTGAACGGCAGCCACGGCATCGAGTTCTTTGTCCCGGGCGCAACTGGTGTAGTTGACCTTCAAATCTCGGCTGCCATACTTGCTGATCCCTCTCGAATTGCGGCCTCAGGTAGTGTGAATTCACCTGGTGACAATTCTATTGCTCTTGCGATCGCGGCGCTTCGCGATAGTAACACTGCAGCAGGCTATACGTTCGATCAACAGATTCGGAATATCTCACTTGAGGCTGGCAGCCGTCGTGCGTCGGCAAAACAACAGAAGGATGTTGAGGAAGCGGTCCTTGAGAATGCGGTGAACCGACGTTATGCGGTAAGCGGTGTAAGTCTTGATGAGGAAATGGCGAAGCTAATCGAGACACAAAAAGCGTATGAAGCGGCGGCAAAGATCATTCAGACCGTAAATGAAATGATGGAAACTGTCATTAACTTAAAGCAGTAACAATGCGCGTATCGCTACAGCAGCAGCACCACACATTTGTGCGCGACGTTGAGCAGCGTCTCTATAGTCTGAATAGGATTCAGCAGGAGCTCGGTTCTGGACTGCGCATATTCCAGCCGTCGGAAGACGTGCCTGCGGCGCAGCATGCGCTGCTCTCTCGATCTCAGCTTGCACTAAACAGTCAATATCAGCGGAACATCGAAAATGGCCAAGGCCTCATTTCATCCGCTGACGCAAAATTGTCTCAAATCGTCGACCTGATCAATGAGATTGACGCCCTGTCGCTTGCTGCTGACAACGACACTCAGTCGCCAGAGGATCGCACGTTTGCTGCGCAGGAACTCAATCAGAAGCTCGAGCGACTAATCGAGTATGTCAACTCCAAATTCGTAGACAAATATCTCTTTGGAGGTCACGGGACCTTAACTCCGCCATTTGAGGTCAGTCGGAACGAACAGGGCCTGATCACCGGTGCAACTCGAGCCACCGAATCCATATCTGGTCGAATTTATCGTGCGATAGACGAAGACGAGACAGTTGCTGTGAATGTCACAGGGGATAGGCTCTTTCAACCGATCGGCCAAGAAGATACTGCCGCGGACTTGTTCTACGTTGTCTCACAGCTTCGAGACACGATAGCGAACAACAATACACCACCCGAGGGAATGGACGCAACTCATAGCACCCATGCATTGAGAGCGAGTCTTGAAGGTATTCGCAATAGAGTCATTGAGGAGCAAACGTACATCGGATCTTTAGGCCAGCGTCTAACTACAAAACTTAGCGAACTAAAGCAGTCGCAGATTGACTGGACTAAGCGTCTTGAAAACTCGCAGGGTTCTGAAATGACAGATCTGGTTAGCCGGCTCTCAATAGAGGAGGGTGTGTACAATGCCCTTCTCGCAATTCAATCGCGAGTCCTCTCCAAGTCCTTAATTGACTATTTGGGGTAGCCATGCCTAAACGCGCGCTTATTACAGGCATAACTGGCCAAGACGGAAGCTACCTTGCAGAGCTGCTGCTGCAGTACGGATACTCAGTCTATGGTATGGTCAGAAGATCCAGCACGGAAAGCTTCGAACGAATTGAGCACATTCGTAGCAAACTGACGCTCCTGCAAGGTGACCTTTTAGACCCGACGTCGCTTGAAAAGGTACTTAGGACGTCTATGCCTCACGAAATTTACAACCTTGCGGCTCAGAGTTTTGTTCCGGCGTCGTGGGAACAGCCAATTCTCACCGGTGAATTCACCGGATTGGGTGTCGCACGCTTGCTTGAAGCGATGCGTTCGGTGTGTCCTGACGCACGCCTTTATCAGGCTTCTTCCTCAGAAATGTTCGGGAAAGTTAGAGAAGTGCCACAGAGTGAGACCACTCCGTTCTATCCGAGGAGTCCGTACGGCGCTGCTAAAGCCTATGGACATTACATTACGATCAATGCCAGGGAATCCTACAATTTGTTTGCGGTAAGTGGAATTCTATTTAACCACGAGTCACCGCGTAGAGGCCTGGAATTCGTTACTCGAAAGATTACGCGTGCCGCCGCTGCAATTAAGCTAGGGTTGATTGATAGCCTTGAGCTAGGAAATCTCGATGCTCGAAGGGACTGGGGGTATGCAGGTGATTACGTTAAGGCGATGTGGCTAATGCTTCAGCAGGACAAACCGGACGACTTTGTAATCGCGACTGGGGCGACATATAGCGTAAAGGATTTCGTGAATGCGGCATTTGCCGTAGTTGATCTTGAGCCGGAGCACCATGTGCGGATACGCGCAGATCTTATCAGACCCGCGGAAGTCGACTTGCTTGTTGGAGACGCTTCTAAGGCTAAGATAGTGCTTGGCTGGAGTCCTGAAACGGATTTTGCCGGCTTGGTTGAACTAATGGTAAAAGCGGATTACAACATGCTACTGAAATCGGCAATGCCCGACAAAGCTATTCGAACAAAGCACGTGACCGTGGAAACCGCGACTCTTAAGACTGTGTAGCGTATCGTGACGCGGCATACTTCAAGCATCGAATCTGAACTTGAGCAACTTGCATCGAGCGTACTCGGGCAAGTGGAAAAGGGTACCACAGCACAAAGACAATGGGCAAGTGCTTTCAACTTGAAGGCTGAAAGTGGTACAGATCCTTGGCTTGAGCTTTCGTTGCTCTATAAAAGTTTCCCAGCGGCTTTTCGTATTCAGGGATGGTACAACCTCTTCGCTCGTCGTTCTAACGCACTTCTCCAATCTCCTGAAGTCTCACTGCTTTCTGCGGAAGAGTATGAGGACCTGAAACGGTTGTCGCGTCGTTTTGAAGCCTTTGCGGGTATCTTCGCAATTCAGTGTGATCGTGCTCCCACCCGAGCCTGGGCACGTAACCGAAAAGCACTGACGATCGGGGTTGACATTCGACCACTGTCTGTCCCATCTTCGAGGAGTCGCGGTATCGGCAGATACCTGATGAACACGATTGAGCAACTCCTTGAACTGAAGTCACAACACACTTTTGTTCTACTCGGCGAGAACGATGAGGCATCGGACAAGGAACTGCAGGAGCGCTTTCGGTGCGAACGAGTTGAGTTCCGCACGTTGAGCAATGGTTGCGACTTTGATCTGGACGTATTTCTACTCACGGATCCGTGTCCAATGCTCTCTGGGAGGCGTACTGAGAGACTTCCAGTTTCACGTTGCCCTTGGATGTCTATCGTGTATGATTTTATTCCGCTCGAGTTCCCGGAGCTTTACCTGCTTGACAATACGAGCTTGCTTGATGATTACCTCGCCAATATTCAGCATCTTGGAACGCGATGCACCACTGTGTTCCCAATCTCCTCATACGTAGGCAATCAATGTGAACGTGTTCTAGGGCTCGCTTCAAACGCGATTATTCCTATTGGAGGCGGAGTTGATCCCATCTTCTGGGACGTCGACCAAGCAAGCTGCTCATCTCCTTTTGATGGTCGACCTTACTTCCTGTACGTCGGCGGTGCAGATGCACGCAAGAATGTTTCACAACTAGTCTCAGCCTTTGCAGCCGCAAAGCAGTCTCTTCCCGCTGATACCTCGCTAGTACTAGCTGGTGAGCTTACGGCGGAACGCGTAAGACACCTCCTTTCCAGCTTGCAGCTATCACAGCTTGAAAAACAAGTCATTGGCCTCGGAGCGGTCACTGATGAGGATCTTTGTGGCCTCTATGCGCATGCCCTCGCAACGGTTTTCGTATCTTTAAGCGAAGGGCTTGGTCTGCCTGCGCTTGAAGCGATGTCGTGCGGATGCCCGGTCATTGCATCTAAAGGAACGGCACTCTCAGAAACTGTCGGAGATGCCGGACTGCTTGTTGACCCTCAGAGCATCACTGAAATTGCTGAAGCGTTGATTAGCGTCTCGAAGGATGCTGCTTTGCAGAAGGATCTCAGTAACCGTGGCCGAAAGCACGCATCGCAGTGGCGCTGGAGTCGAGTTGCAGCAACACTGATACAAGGAATCGAAGAAAACGTAGCAGAGGTTCCTCATATAAAGAAATCTAAGTCTCCGCTGCGCGTAGCTATGCTGAACCGCACAAATGTATGGTCGGCACCTGGAGGCGATGGACGTGTTATGGCTCAGATGCGTGATGCCGCACGTCTTCATGACATTGATGTAGTATTTGTAAGCACACATGAGCAGTGTGCTACCGCGGATGTCATTCACGCGGTCAATGTTACTCTTCCGGACGTGATACAACGATCGGCATCCATTGCTGGCTCTCTCAATAAGCCGCTCGTCGTTACGACGTTGTATGAAGACTGGTCCAGATACCTTGATATCTCACATCGGTCTTTCGGCATTCTTCAGCGATACGTCAGTGGTATGGAGGATCTTGACACAGTTACTCATAAAGTATCGTCAGTAGTCCCCAATGGTCGTGGACCACGGCTGGACTTAAGTGCCTTGGTTGATCAATGTGATGCCCTTCTGGCTTCTGGTGAGGAAGAGGCTGTCCGATTGAAGCGTGACTATCCTCCCCTATCCGACCGCGTACAAGTTGTTCAATTTGCGGTAAATTCGCCATTAGCGGCAGATCATAGATCGATTGCAGCAATTCGACGAGCGCTGGGCTTTGATCAGTATGTTCTTTGTATTGGACGATTGGAAACGCGAAAAAACCAGCTCATGCTGCTGGCCGCATTGCAGCAAGAGGACATCCCAATTGTATTCGCCACAGGAAGCTATACACCTCAACCGGTGTACCGCGACACTGTTGTTAAGTGGAAGCGGAATGCACCTGTGAGATTGATTGAGCGCGTGCCTTGGAACGTGTTGAGCGTCCTAATTCGAGGGGCTTCGTTGCATGCGCTGCCGAGTTTCTATGAACTCCCGGGTCTTGTGCATCTTGAATGTGCGAGCGCGGGAATTCCAGTAGTTGCGTCGTCTTGGGGTAGCCTTTGTGACTACTTACCGGTAACCGCTTTCCATCACTGCGAGCCAAATGACGCAGCCTCAATCCGCGATGCCGTTCAAACTGCACTTCATAGTTCCACGTCACCTTCCGCCGTAGAACTGGCCTCTTCCTATAGTCTTGAGAGACTCGCGGAATCGCTTGTATCTGTGTATGAATCAGCACTAGTTGGAAAACGGATTAAATCATATAGTCACACAAGTCCGGTAACAAAAGCACGGACCAAAGAGGCAACAGGAGTAATGCATGTCACAGCCTAATCGTGTAACGGGTAAGGATGTCTCCATCATCATCCCGGTCTTTAACCAGTCTGAATTTACGGCACGCTGCCTCGAAGCGATCTCAACAGCACAGAACAATGCGTCGTACGAAGTGATAGTGATAGACAACGGCTCTACAGACGCAACGAAGCAACTGCTTGCCTCCGTGGAGGGCGATATAACGGTTATCACAAATCGCTCAAATGAAGGTTTTGCTTGTGCTTGCAATCGCGGGAGTAAATTGGCAACAGGAGAGTATCTGCTATTCTTGAATAACGATACACTTGTGTCAGACTCTTATCTTGATCAAATGCTTGAGTGCGCTGCGTCACTCGAAATGTGCGGAGCAGTCGGTGCGAGGCTCCAGTATCCGGCTGGTCGCATTCAGCATGCTGGTATTGCAATAAATTGTGAGGGTATCCCTTATCACATATTTCAAAACTTCGATGCAAACCATAAAGCCGTTTCTGAGACGCGGGAGATGATCGCCGTGACGGCGGCTTGCATGCTGGTAAAACGTGAAACGTTCGCAGGCGTAAATGGGTTTGATTGTGACTTTGTGAATGGATTTGAAGATGTTGATCTTTGTCTCCGACTGAAGGAGGCGGGATACCGAAACTACTACTGTGGAGAGACGAGCGTCGTGCACTATGAGGAGACTTCAACGGGAAGGAAGCAATTTGACTCTCAGAATCTTGCCCTACTGCGCAAGAAGTGGAATCATCGACTTCTGCAAGATGACATGAAGTATCTTGAACCATTTGGTCTGAGAATCGAGTGGGGAAGTAATGGTGGCTCGTATCGAGAATCTGGATTGAGCCTGCGGAACAATGACGTTCCAGTTGCGGACGACGTTCAGGTACTGTTAGACCTTGCCCAGAAAAAGTATATTGAAGGACTCCATGAGGATGCGGCTGAGCTGCTGAAGCGAGTCGTCAGCTCGCGTATGAAGCTTGGCAAGGACGACGAGTTTGAATCCTGGCAACTGCTCGGAAACTGCATGACAAGGTTGAACAGGGCTGAAGAAGCTGAGAGAGCATATCTCCATGCGGCTAACGCCAATAAAGATTCTGAGAGGCCGTTTCTCGGGCTAGGTTCTGTGGCAATGCTTCAGGAAAACTGGACCGCGGCACAGTATGGCTTCTTGGCCGCACTGTCCAAGAAGCCGGACGCTATGCGTGCTGAGTTTGGACTTGGCATCAGTTTGCTAGCACGTTCACAGTTCGCTGATGCGCTGCAGCATTTCGTAAGAGTTGCTGACGCAGAATCGGGCAACGCGGAAGCAGTGTTCTATCTCTATAGGTCTGCGATGGAGGCCGGAACGCCTCATGCCGCCATTGGACCATTGTCTCGTTACCTAGAGCAGTGTCCTGCAGATGCCGAGTTCTGGTTTCACTTGGCAGGTGCGCTATGGAAGAACGGGTCCTTGGATGATGCCGTTGAGGCATGCAGGAAAGTGCTGGAACTGGCGCCGGAGCATGCCGATGCACAGAAGACGCTTGAATACATGACCACTCATCTGCTGGCTAATGCCTGATGTTCTTGTGGTTCAGTGGGCGCGTTTAGGCGACCTGCTTCATACGCGGCCGCTTCTCACTCAGATAAGGCAATCCCAGCCTGGAGGTCGGGTCTGGTTCTGTTTTGACGCGAGGTATGAGAAAATTGTCGCCCTCTTCCCTGAAGTTGATGCGATGATCCCTGTAGATCTTGCAAAGCTCGTTGCCCGTTGCCGTTCGGACTTCGGCCTTATTGATGCGCTTGAGTCCGTTAAGGCTTCTGTTGAAGGTCTTCCTTCTGTTCATTCGATCATTAATGTTACAAATCACATCGCAGCAAAACGCTTCTCCGAGTTTGTGGTAGCACATCACAGATATGGATACGGATTCAAAGGCGGGGACGACCTTGTCGGTTCCTTGGCAAAGAGCCCTAATGAACTGGCTGGCGACCTAAGACCAGTGCACGTCGCCGACGTATGGAGAGCTTTGCTGACAGACCAAGACGCGAATGAATCTTTTGATTTGGAAGAGCTTCCTTCGACGGGTGAAGAGCGAGTTGGTACAGTCATCATATGTGACGCTGGTTCACCTGATCGCTGTTTCACTAATGAAATGGTTCGTTGCATCGTTGGAGCATGTCGCGATAACGGTGAACAACGGGTAACATTGATTGGCGCTTTCCCTGCGTCGCGAGCATTCGAAAACGTGCTTGATCTTCGCGGTCAAACGAATCTTAAAGCACTGTATAACACTCTAGCTGGTGCGCGCATCGCAGTTGGGCCGGATACCGGCGCACTGCATTTGGCTGCGGCCTTAGGTTGCAAGACGCTTGGGTTCTATTTCGGCGGCGCGGATCCTCGACGTACTGGTCAGTACAGTCTAAAATCTATGTGCTACAAGCTAAGTGGCAGTGTATCCGAGGATCTGGCTGTCAGCATCGGCGATGCAGTCGCCAAGTGGTCAAATGGTGTCGCACCCGAGTGCGTAGGGTCATTGACCCGCTATGTTCCTGAAACACAAGGTCCATGGTTGCATTACAAGTCCATCGTCGATTCACAAAGCTCAACGCTTGATGGAAGTGACGAAGTATCTATTGTCATTGGCGAGTGTGGACAAGTACATTATACGGATGATCTGCTCAAAGACCTGCACGAAAGTGGCGGCTCTTTTGAAATAATCGTAGTCAGTAGTGGGCTAAAGTCTGCAGATCGTGCGCATGCTCGCTCGCGTGATGGCGTAAGAATGCATATTGCAGAGGAACGACTGAGTTTTGCGGCTGCCAATAACATTGGCGCGGCGATGTGCACAAGGAAATGGCTGCTCTTTCTGAATGACGACTGTCGCATTTCGAGAGCTGCCTTGAAACAAATCATCATTGCAAGAGAGTCCCGGCAAATTATCGCGCCCAGGCTCGTATTCTGGGACGGCATTCTGCAATCGGCGGGCATCACTATAACTCCGCATGGGCTGCGTGAGAATGATGTTACAGCACAAGTCGAGACCTGCAACACTGCGAACGCGGTGTGCGCCGCAGCTATGCTCATTAGCAAGCAGCTCTTCGAGGAGCTGTCTGGCTTTGACGAGTCGTTCGTGAACGGATATGAAGATGTAGATCTATGCTTACGCGCTGCATTGTCTGGAGTTACGTGCAGCGTCGTCGACGTGGATGTTGTTCACTTCAGAGGATCTACTGCAGGCAGATTCGAGCGCGATGAACTAAACCTTAAACTTCTAAATGAGCGATGGCCAAACACTGTGTCTCGCGCAGCGGCTAGAAGCGTCACACATTGTGAAGGCGCACCGATTGTTTTCGTATCTGATGCGCGAGCAGAAGAGGCTGGCCCGCAGATGCGCTGGATAAGTCCACTGAAGCGACTTGGCTTACGTGAGACTCGTGACTTCGTTTGGTTGAGCACTCAAAGCTCTTTCGGAGCAGAGGTTTCGAACGTCATCCGCAGTGCTCAAAATGTAATCGCTTTCAGATCGATAGGCGATTCCGCATTGAGAAACGAGGTATTGAGTTTACACAGACGACGGACGTATACGCTGTTACACGATTGCGATGACTTGCTCATAAACAGGTTTGATAGACAAGCTGCCCGGACCAGCAGGCGACACGACTTTGAACATGGGGTGAGATCCTTGATCGATGAGGCAGATGCGCTCATCGCGCCGACAAATGAGCTGCATGATATGCATGGCGTTCCTGATGAGAAGCGCCTTGTGCTCCGGACTGTGCCGATGCCAGAGCATTTCGTGAGCAATGAGCGCATCAAAAGGCACGGCGAGTTTCGAGTTGGGTACGCAGGTGGTCCCTCTCACTTGGTTGATCTGGCGCTGATCTCTCCAGCTGTTGAGTCTCTGCTGGAAAACTATGATGACCTGCAATTCTACTGGTGGGGTGCGTATCCCCCAGTTCTTGCGAGACACCCGCAGGTACGACGAGGCGGAGCTTGGATTCGAGATTATGCGACTCACCTTGGCAGACTGCAGAGAGCACCGATAGACTTGTGGATTGTCCCTCTGGCATCCACAGACCATAATTGTGTTCGCTCGCCTGTGAGGTTGTATGAGCACATTGGCGCAGGGCATACGGCGCTTTTCTCAAATGCTAAGCCTTATAGTGATGTTCTTAGTGATGGAAATGACCTCGCTGTAGGGAATACTCTCGATGCATGGTACGCTGCAATTGTCTCGGCGATGGATTCAAACAAGCTGGCAAGCCTAAAGGAGTCTGTTCAGCAGACTCGGAGACAATTGATCTCAGAATCGCAGTGCTTGGGAGACTACAGCGTACTATTTGAAGAATTCTGCGAAACTCGTGTTCATGTTGCTAATGAGGCCGAACCATGCAGCGCGTAGGACAGTTTGAGGCCTTTATCGCGAAATCCGGCGTTCCAACAGCGGCTCACATTCCCAGCGGTGTGCTGGTGCACAGCGCAATAGACCCGTTGCGAGAGGCGTCCAACATTGCTAAGCGGCTATTGAATGCGCCAGGTCACACGATAACTCTAATTGGTCCTGGCCTCGGTTACCTATCGAGTTTACTTCGTGACTACGGGAGAAATGTGCATTCGGTTGAAGTGTTTCCAGAAGTGGATGCTCTGGCGCGGCAATGTATCCAAGATAGACAGGATCCTTACTCGGAAGGTCACGAGAAAGCTCTTCCGTTAGGTGCCGTCCAAGTCTACATCGCTCCTTACGTGTCGGCTCTCAGCGATCTTCTTCCGGAGGAGGTGCGACGGTTTGTCAATGAACTTCGAGTAGGTACAGCTTCCCAATCAAATTATCGGCCGCTGATTGCGGCTAATGAGGCAGAAAATGCGGAACTTGTAACGACGATTCGTCGCCTGGCCATTGAGGAGTGCGCCTCTAACAAGCCCGTAGTCGTTGTTGGTGCTGGTCCAAGTCTTAATTGGTGTCCACCTGCACTAAGGAGTTTGCGTGCTGATGTTCTTATCGTTGCGGCCAGCGGCGCAGTTCCTTGCCTCTCAGACGCGGGGATTGTTCCAGATTGGACAATTGCGCTCGAGGCTCAAGCAACTGTTGCACGGGACCTCGATAGCCTGCCGAATGACTCGCGTGTTGTTGTCTTTCCCTGGACAAATCCGGAGGTACTTAGCTCGGAGCGTTGGTCAATTGCCATAGCTGGAAACGACTTTGTACTAAACACCGCTGGTGGTACAACGGCGCTTACCGCAGCGGATTTTGCCACAAAGATAAGCCGTGGCCAATTGTTCCTCGTTGGCATAGATCTCAGCAACGCGCAAGGCTCATATGCCTTCGGGGCATTGAGAGATAATGTCTCGCGAGCAGCAACTGCGCCTAAGTTTGGCGTTATGCGTGATCGATTTGAGTCCTGGTTGCGCGATCAAGCACCCAGAGTTATCAATCATGTGTTGCCTGCGGGCGGTTGCAGCTTGAGGGGATCAAGGCACATTCTGCCTCACGATCTCAAGGAACTGCTTTGTAGGAGCTTGACGGACATCAGAGAATCTGAGTCAGTATGATACATCTGGGAAATAATTGCTCAAAGCTATCCGCGAGTCTGCGAATCGTGGTGTCTACGCCGCTCTACGGCGGTAGCCTTCCAATTGCATACCACGCCGCAGGTGCGTTCCAAAGGCTTGGTCACACAGTTGAGATCATGGCCTTTGATAACCACTATTCTCTCTATGCTCAATGCGGAGAGGAAGCACGTGATGCAGCTACTCGAAGGTCGCTGCAAGGTGCCGTCGCAACACTACTTGCCGAGCTTGCTGTAGTGACAGCTTTAAACCGGAAAGCGGATCTCGTGTGGTACACTGCCCAGTCGCCTGTAACCGTAGCGAGCTTAAGGAAGTTGCGAGAGGCGGGCATAAAGACGGCTTTCTGGTTTGTTGAAGACATACGGCGCTTTGACTACTGGAAACATCTGGCTTCAGAGTTTGACTTCTTCTTTACGATCCAGGGCGGTGAAGCAGAAAAAGCAATAGCCGCTTCTGGAGCGCGCCTCGTCGAATACTTGCCCTGTGCGGCAAACACTGAAGTGCATCGCATCATTCGAGTCACAGAGTCGGAGAGGAATCGTTACGGTTCGCGCTTTTCGTTCGTCGGCGCCGGGTACCCGAATCGTGTTGCATTGTTTGATGAGTTACAGGACAAGGATTTCAAGATTTGGGGCAACGATTGGCCGGCGGAATGGCAGGAAAGGGTGCAGGAAGGCGGCAGGCGGGTGTCCCCGGAGGAGACTTGCCTCATCTATAACTCGACAGATGTGAATATAAATCTGCACAGTAGCGTCTCGGGCACTATTCTCGAGCGGGGAGATTTTGTGAATCCGCGAACCTTTGAGATCGCGGCAAGCGGAGGCTTTCAGATTGTTAATACTCAAGCTCCGCTGAGCAGGCACTTTGAACCCGGAAAGGAACTAATCGCGGTGGATTCCATTGCGGAGCTACGCGAGGCGATGCATTTTTACGCAGTTCACGCAGACGACCGGGCTGAAATTGCGACGGCCGGTTTGCACAGGGTTTTGGCGGAACACACCTACGTCCACAGAATGTCAGACGCACTGACTTGCATGGGTTTTGGGCGTTCAGCACATCGTCGGAGAATCTCCCTTCCTACGATTGCTGATCTAAAAGCAGCGGCCTTGGGTGATCAAGAAACGCTCACCTTTCTGTCGCAGTTCAAAGACGAAAGTCCAGCGCGCTTGGAAGATCTCATTGCGCATATTCCGGCAGGTACTCGAAACCTCTCGCGCCCCGAATTGCTACTGCTGCTGATGCATGAATTCCGGCGCTGGGGAGTTGAAAAACAAGTAATTGAGTAATGTCTAAAGTCCTCTTGATCGCGATAACTCGACTCGGTGACCTGATCCAAGCGGAACCAGTTTCTCGTGCGCTCAAGAGAAGCGGGCGGGCGAATCATGTGACGTTGCTGGTCGAAGAGAGCTTCCTGCCTGTCGCAGAATCACTTGACGGCGTCGATGAGATCATGCCGATCAACTTCGCGCGAGTTCTTGGCACTCTGAGTTCCTCAAATCGACATCTGCCTTTGATAGAATATGCGGCCCTGGAAAAGTCTTTGTCTGAAGAGAGCTATGCGGAGGTCTGGAATCTGACGCATACGCGCCCCGCCATGGTGCTTACGTCACTCGCCAGTGGCCAGCGAAAGCACGGCGTAATGCTCGATTCCTCTGGACTGCAAATAGTTCAGAATGACTGGCTATCGTATTTCTTTGCGGCGAATCTTGCACGTCCCTGGTGTGCTCACAATCTGGTCGACATTTACGTGAATGCGGTCAGCAGCGGGATTCCTTTCGATGCACGCATTCCTCGTCTTCGAGGCATCGGCAATTGTGCTCGTCCGCTTCCAACACGCTTGAACAACTGTGATGTGCTGCTGCATCCGGGTGCCTCGCAGCCAGATAAACAATGGCCGATAGATCGCTTTGTTAATGTTGCCGAGTGGCTTATCGAGCGTGGTGCGAATGTCGCGCTGATTGGCGGCAAAAAGGAAGCGTCTCTGGTCGGGCACTTTAGCTTGGGAAGGCGGCTTAAATCGTTTGTGGGAGTCACGTCCTTTCCTGACCTAGTGGACCTATGCTCCAGCGCCGCCTTACTGATTTCAGGCGATTCAGGACCCGTGCACGCCGCTGCCGCATGCGGTTTGCCTGTTCTCGCCCTGGAGGGCGGAAGTGCGCATGCCTTTGAAACGGCACCCTACAATACGAATTGCTTCGTTGTTCAGCCGCACCTCACGGATCTGTTAAGTGCAAGCCCGGACAAGTTCCGCTGTTCTGCACCACCGGACTGTATTGAATGCTCTACAGTTCTAAACACTTTGCAATTCATGATCGGTGAAGTAAGCGAGCTCAAGGTAAATGAGCTTGTCAGTGTCTATCGCACAGCTATGGATCCGGACACGCAAGGAATTGCGCTACTGAAAGTATCCGGTAGTCAAAATGACTACGAACGGTTGATCCAACGCCTGAAGCTATTCTGGTATCACGCACTTTCGTGTGATTCGCCGAAGCTAAGGGTTACTGCTCAATCGCGCCTCTGCCATGAGTTGAGTCGTTGCTGCATGCTGACGAAATCAATTGAGCGCGCTGCAGGCGATACGACGCGCCTGTCAACGCTCGCATCAGAACTAAGTGTTGCAGAGGCGACGTTGGCAATTGAGCTACTGAAGAGCCCGCAGCTTCACCATCTACATGCGTTTCTTCAGATCAGCCGCGCGAGCATCACGGCCGAGTCACTGGAGGAGCAGGCGAGCACTCTTTCTGACCTCTACGGCAGACTGCAAAAGTCAGCCTATTGTTTAGACTCGGGCGTCGAGCAATACTCATCATCGGACATTTCAAACAAACATACAAAGGCACTCGCATGAAGATCTATCTGAACGGTCATGCCCTTGCTCGGGAGGCGGATGGACCAATGGAGGTTGGGCAAGTCCTGAGCGAGCTTCAGGCAGAAATCCGAGAAGGCGGAAAAGTTATGCTGAACGCGGCAATCGATAATGTCCCGATCGAGTATGGCTTTCGTCGCCGCAGGCAACTGGCGACCCCGGTCAACAAGGTCGAAAGACTTGATCTGGTTATCCAAGAGCGTGAAGCAGTTGCTGAGCAAATCTTGAACGATTCGTTACAAGTTCTCTGCGATGTTCAGAAGGAAGTTGGGCCACTCTCCACAAGTTTTCGTATGGGCGATGAGTATGACTCGAATCAGACACTTGCAGATGTGCTGGAGCGCCTAAAATTGTCTTTGAACGGTGCAGCATTGGTCCTGCAACGGAGCGGAACGGACCCTGCTGTCTTCTCGCAACTTAATGAGACGGGACATCGGCTGATGCCCGTTGTGGATCGGATTCTCGCGGCTCAGGCAGCCGGCAACTACGTCGCGTTGGCGGACGAATTGGAGTACGAAATGCCTGCTGTATTGCGGGAATGCTATATCACATTGCTGGGGTTGTCCCAAGCGGTCCGGAAAGGGCCAGAGTCGCAGAAGAAATTTGAAAATTAAAGTTCAAAGGCATGTATTCCGATAATCAGAGTGAAAGGAATCTGATCCATTTGGAGTACTTGACATGAAATCTGAAGAAATGATCGCACTACCAAGAGCACGCTCGTCAAAAGGTCCGAAATTGTTCTCAATTGGACAAGTTCACGCCATTACGGGGATACCCAAGCCGACCATTAGGTATTGGGAAAAAGAGTTCGAAGACTATCTTGAACCTCTGCGCACGACCGGCAATCAACGCCGCTACGATGAAAAGTCGATCGCCGATCTTGAGAAGATTAACTACCTCGTCAAAGTTCAAGGGTATACTTTGGACGGCGCGAAGCGCAAGCTTGAGATGCTGCGCAAAAGCGACATTGAGAGGCCGCAGAGTAATGACCCGATTGCGGAATTGGCCCGCGCAATGTCGGATTATCTTTTGAAGAAGTCGTCCCGCGATTAGCGGGTAAGTCCTAACATCACGGGAGAAACATGAGCACAAGAATTAATCACAATTTGCTGTCCCTTGGAGCACAGCGATCCGTATGGATGGCCCAGAACGACCTCGACTCGGCCGTCCAACGCTTGTCGAGCGGTTTGCGCATCAACTATGCGTGGGACGATCCTACAGGATTGGGCATTAGCGAAAGGCTGCGTGCGTCGATTTCGGGAATGGTGGAAGCAGAGAAGAATGCCAGCTACAACATTAATATGTTGCAGACCGCTGAAGGGGCGCTTGCGGTAATTGATGAAAAGCTGGTGCGTATGCGTGCCATCGCCGTGCAGGCTGCCAATGGGATCCTAACGACTCTTGACCGGCAGGTCGCCAATGTGGAGTTTCAGCAGCTCAAGAGCGAGATGGATCGCATCGCACGTACTGCGAATTACAACGGTTTCTATCTGCTCGACGGCTCACGCCAGGCGTCATCGATGAACACGGATCCCACACTCGCGTTGGGTTACAATGCCGTATCGACCTCTGCTGAGGCCAACTCCATCAAGTTCCACATCGGCGAAAACAACGAGATCGGCAGGGATTTCTACTACATTAACATCGCAGGAATGACTGCCGGCGATCTTGGTGTGGATGCGTTGGACGTGTCCAATACTGCTTCTGCACAGAGCGCTATTGAGACGCTAATTGATGCCATCAACTCGAAGGATACGACCCGTACCTTCCTTGGCTCTATGGTGTCGCGCTTGCAGAATACGATTCTTAATCTGAAAATCGCGCGCGAAAACGCAACCGCGTCAGAGTCACAAATCCGTGACGCCGATTTCGCGGAAGAAATGTCTAACTTCACCCGTGCGCAGATCCTGATGCAGACCGGCGTTTCCATGCTTGGTCAGGCTAATCAGATTCCCAACATCGTCGCCCAACTGGTCGGCTAGCAAACTATGCCAAGTGCCACTAAGCACCTGCATGCTGATGACAGCGGCAAGCACGGAGATCTGCCTGAACAGCTCAGGCGGATCTCCGCCGCTCTCTGGGAGGCTGCAATGCGTCGCGACTTCGAGTCCATGAATACGCTGCTTTTGGATCGCGATTCGCTGCTGGAGAGCCTTGTGCCGAACGAGAGTCTGTCTGACCAGCAGCGTCGCGAGCTAATAGCCGTTCAAGCCGCCGATCGCTACTTGATCAGACAGCTCGCCTCGGAGATTGCGTTGCTTGAGACCAGATTGAAGGCTATTGACGTGCGACGAGCTGCGGCTCGAAGTTACAGGCCAAACGCGAATACTCATCTTCGCATTTCGAAGGCGGTGTAGACGTGTGTGGGTCCGTCGCGCTCTTGTCCCCGGATGCTGATGCTTCCACAGTGCTCAGACGTGCGCTGGAGTTGCTAGAGTTTCGCGGTCCGGACACACAGAGCTTTGCGCTAATTGAGAATGGCGGAATCGGCCATTGTCGTTTGATCCTGCGCGATGCGACAGGTGGTAGCCAGCCCTGCGAACTTCGAGACGGACGACAACTGGCATTTGTCGGAGAACTATATAATGATGGCTTTCTGCGTTCGCTGCTGGAAGTCAATGGTTTTGTCAGTTCGTCGCGCAGTGATACCGAAGTTCTGGCGAAGGCTATCGAACGCTGGGGCGATGATGTGTGGCACAGGCTAAATGGGATGTTTGCGGTGACTTTGATCTCTCGAGATAGTCGGTCTCTACAGCTTGTCCGGGACTGTTTTGGAGTTAAGCCACTGTTCTATTCGCCTGGCAACCATGGTATTGCCGCCGCGTCAGAACCTGCAGCGCTTCGCAGTTTTTTCGCCTGCCATTCGGCCTCCGCAACTGGTGTGATCCATTACTTGCTCACCTCTCAAGTCGTTCATCACAACAAGACTGTCTGGCATGCGATTGATACGGTTCCTCCCGGTCACTCAGTGATCTTGTCAGATCAGAGTGTTGATACGGTATCGTGGCGCAAGGAAGATTCAGAGATAGTGACACCTGTTGACCCGTCGGAGGCCGCGACAAGGCTGCGCTATCTTCTGAGCGAAGCGGTCTATCGACAGCGTCAGGCTGATTATCCTGTCGGTGTCTTCCTCTCAGGTGGTTTGGACAGCTCGTTGATTGCCGCTTTGCTTGCTGAACACCAAACTGAACCGCTGCAAACTTTCGCCATCGCTTTGCAGGGTGACTCGGAAGACCTTGATTTTGCCGCTCGCATGGCGGATCACATCTCCGCAAATCACGTGGGCGTCGAAGCCACCCCTCAGGAGTTCTTCTCAGCAATGCGCGACCTCACGGAGCGTCGTGCGCTTCCGGTTTCGCTTCCGAACGAAGTCTTGATTCACCTGCTCGCGAGGGTTGCCGCCCGAAGTGTCAAAGCTGTCCTCTGTGGTGAAGGGGCGGATGAGCTGTTCGGTGGTTACCACCGCTTGCACGCAAAGTTGAGGACCGTCAAAAGTGATGCAGCATCCTTAATAAGTGCCTATAGGTCTGCGACGTCTTGGTTCAATAGGGGAGATTTGCAGGATGCCCTGCGCCTTCCTGTCAGTGTGAGCGCGTGGCAGGCAGCTGATCAGGAGTACCTCTCGGCCTTGCTCGAGCATAGCATCGGCGCTGATCAAGTTCAGTCGCTTCTGTTATATGATCACTTTCCGCATCTGCTCCTGAGGCTCGATGGAGCGACGATGGCGGCATCGCTCGAAGGCCGTGTTCCGTTCACTGATCCTGACGTCGTGCAATTTGCAAGAAACCTACCGGCCGATCTGCTGAAGCCGGTCTACGGACTCGAGAAGACCCTGCTTCGCAAAGCGGGTCAGGGTCTCTTGCCCGATGCGATTCTCAGTCGTCCCAAGCGCGCTTTCAACGCCTCTCTCGCAAATTTATTTGAAAGTGCGGCGGGTCAGGTTGAATTGAACCGCGCTTTGCGGCAACCGTTCATTGCTAATCTCTTTCGTCAAGAAAATCTTGAGCGAATTCTAATTGAAGATTCCAGAAGTCAAGTCTTTCACAGAACTTGGCTGATTTGTTCTTTGGGTATGTGGTCTGACGTGTGCGGGGTCAGTGAGATTTGCTGACCCTAACCCCTTGTCATGGGGCAATTTAAGTTCAGGTTTGCATCGCCGATAATTCTGATGAACCGCGCCGGAAGAGTGTGCGGAAATTCAAACTGAGCACAATTCGGTAACTTTCCTGAATAGCTCCCTCGGAGGAGGAACGCATGAGTACACGTATCAACCACAATCTGCTGTCTCTCGGCGCGCAACGCTCCGTGTGGATGGCACAGAACGACCTGGACAAGGCAGTTCAGCGACTGTCCAGCGGCCTGCGCATCAACTACGCTTGGGATGATCCCACTGGCTTGGGCATTAGCGAGCGTCTCCGCTCTTCGATCGTCGGTATGGTCGAAGCTGAGAAGAACGCCTCCTATAATGTCAACATGCTGCAAACGGCAGAAGGCGCGCTGGCTGTAATCGATGAAAAGCTGGTGCGTATGCGCGCCATCGCTGTGCAGGCAGCCAACGGTATTCTCACGACCCTCGATCGACAGGTCGCCAACGTGGAGTTCCAACAGCTGAAGAGCGAGGCCGACCGTATCGCCCGGACTGCGAATTACAATGGCTTCTACCTGCTTGACGGCTCCCGCGCCGCGACTACGGCCAGCACGGACACTACGCAGGCCCTGGGATACAACGGTGTGAGCAACACTCTTGATGGAAATGCCATCAAGTTCCACATCGGCGAGAGCAACAACAACGGTACCGACTACTACTACGTCAATTTAGGCGGTATGACGGCAGCAGATCTCGGTATTGACGGTTTGAACGTTGCGGACACTGCTTCGGCGCAGTCCGCAATCGAAACCCTGATTGCCGCTATTAATTCGAAAGATACAGAGCGCACGTTTATCGGCTCGATGGTGGAACGTCTGCAAAACACCATTCTGAACCTGAAGATCGCGCGCGAAAACGCGACGGCGTCTGAATCGCAAATCCGTGACGCTGACTTCGCGGAAGAAATGTCGAACTTCACCCGTGCTCAGATTCTGATGCAGACGGGTGTCTCGATGCTGTCGACGGCGAATTCAATCCCGAATATCGTCGCGCAGCTCGTAGGTTAATCGGAAGGAACTCTCCCTCTGGCGTTCAGGCCGTCCGCGCTTAAGCGCGGACGGCTGGACGGGGGAACCTTCTGAAAGAGGCCCTCAGTCCAGAACGATCAAGGAGGAGTAATGTCACAGCCAGCCACGTCGGTTTCCGGGTTGGTCTCCGGTATCGATTGGGATACCACGATCAAACAACTCATGCAGATTGAGAGGCGAAGAGTCGACCTCTACGAATCGCGCAAGAGTCAGAACGAAACAAAGCTCAATCTGTGGGCTCAGATCCAGGGCAAGATCTCGGCGTTGCAAGGCGCCGCGCAGAATCTTGATCGACGATCCGAATTTGTGGTCAAATCGGCTTCCTCCTCCGATTCGTCCGTGGTTACAGTGCAGGCCTCGTCAAGCGCGGCCCGCGGTTCACACACCGTGGAAGTGCTTGCCCTCGCCAAAGCTCACAGCATTGCCGCTCAAGGCTTTAACGACAAGAATAGCACCGGCGTCGGTGATAGTGGTGGTGACTTCGTCATTCAGATTGGCGACCAATCCATTACAATCGCTGACGCCGATCTCTCTTCTGCCACGACCCTTGAGCAACTCCGCAACCTCATCAACAATTCGGCCGACAACAACGATTTGATTACCGCCTCAATTCTTGATGATGGTTCCGGAAGCGGAAGGTATCGGCTCGTGTTGACTGCCAATCAGCCCGGCCTGAATAATCGCGTTTCAGTTACTACCAACCCCACATCTCTGGACTTTGCTAACAACGCGATTGACCAAGTCGAAACCGCGGCAGGGTGGAGTGGAACCTCTGTGATCTCTTCCGGCGGTGCCTACACAGGTTCCGTGAACAAAACCTTTGTCTTCACCGTCGCTTCCGGCGGGACGGTCGGAGTGGATACTATTCAAATTGACTGGACCGATAGTGCCGGCAACAGCGGAACATTCAATGTTGCGCCTGCCGATCTGGGTAATCCCATTGCAGTGGCCGAAGGCCTCGAGCTTAGTTTCGAAGCCGGCTTATTGACTTCCGGAGAGACCTTTTCAAACGAAGTCTTCTCTCCGACGCTCACTCAGGCACAGAACTCCAATGTGCGCGTCGACGGGATTTACATCACTCAATCCAGCAACACCCTGGAGAATCTATTTGAAGGCGTCACCCTGAATCTGCTCAGCGCAAACATTGGCAAAGAGGTGACGATCTCGATTGACAATGACAAAGACGCGATGAAGTCGAAGATTCGCAGCTTTGTCGATGCCTATAACGCGGTGATGCAAGACATATCGACCTTTTCGGCCTTTGATGAAGAGAACGAAACGGCTGCACCTCTGCTGGGAGACGGATTCCTTGCGTCGATCCGTCGGGAGTTGTCTGCAGTAGTTGCGCAGCAAGTCGGACAATTGCCTTCTGGTCAGCAGCTGAACCGTCTTGCCGACGTCGGTATTATGTCATCCTCCCGCAACCTGCTTACGATTAACGAGGGAAAACTCTCCGAGGCACTGAACGATAGATTCGAAGAGGTCGTGAACCTCTTTAGTCAGTCTTTTGAGGCAGGCAGCAACCGGATTGGGCTTGTGACTACTAATGAGAATAGTCGAGGCGGGACCTATTCTCTGGTCGTGGACTACGGCGCCGACGGGATGCCCCTCTCCGCAACGATCAATGGTCAAGCTGCAACGATCGACGGCCTGCTGATCCGCGGTGCAAACGGCTCTTCAGCGGAGGGAATAGTCCTCAGCTTCACTCCAGCGGGGTCGGGAGCGGGCACGATCGATACGACCTTTCGACTCGGTAAAGGGATCACCGAAGTGGTCGCAACAGCCGCCTCGCGAATCAATAGCGAAGAGTCCGGTGCCGTCTACTATGCGATCGACAATCTCGAAAAACAGAATCAGAATCTTGACCGCCAGATTGCCTCATGGGAAAAACGACTCGAGACCATCGAATCATCACTTAGACGTCAATACTCTGCTCTCGAAGCTTTGCTGTCCAAAATGCGTAACCAAAGCAACTACCTTGCTGGAGTCTTAGGATAATATGAAAGTCGCTCCGAATTTCACTACATATCGGTCCATGGATGCCGCCTGCAGCACTCCCCAACTCGTCTTATTGCTCTGCGATGGCGCGATCCGTTACACTCGCGAAGCTGCAGAACACATGCACGCAAA